>ENA-OQJT01000090-OQJT01000090.1-human-gut-metagenome-genome-assembly--contig:-NODE-90-length-20826-cov-1.320644_pt1 | contig 20826 bp, 15 predicted proteins | sample MGYA00242612_ERZ504779 | MGnify/ENA primary metagenome ERZ504779 (study PRJEB26092, sample SAMD00036366) | human gut metagenome | host: Homo sapiens | study: EMG produced TPA metagenomics assembly of...
CCTTTTATTTTAACTCTGATTTCGAGGATTTCATATACAAGATTCATATTTTTCCCGTTTGCACGGAATTTAATTCTGCAAAGTAGAATTTACCTTTGCAAGGTGGATTTTACTTTTTCAATTCACCAAAAAGATGGGATGAAGTGATTTTGACGAAGTAATGTAAAGAAGGAAGGCGAAAAAGCTTTGTAAAATGGGAGAAATGCAGAAAAAAACCTCTCAGACAGCAGGTGGTTATACCTGAAACCGCAGAGAGGTTTTTGTGATATCTTTCTGTATTGGTAAGGATTTGTCTTTAGCTTAAAATCTGACGTTCGTTCACAGCTTCACTTGTGAGCTGTACACCAAGTTTTTTAAATGTCTTGATATCAACACTTGAAAGCATTACGGAAGTATGAGCCTGGCATCCTTTCAGTTTTGGAAGCTGGGAGAGTGCAAGCTCAGCGATCGGATTGACAGCAGCACTTGCGGAAAGTGCAATCAGGATCTCGTCTGTGTGAAGACGAGGGTTCTTGCTGTTCAGGTAATCCACTTTCAATTTCTGAATCGGTTCAATTGCTTCCGGAGAGATGATATGGACATTGTGGTCGATGCCGGCAAGTTCCTTCAGTACGTTTACAAGAAGGGCAGCGCTCGCACCGAGCAGGTTGGAAGTTTTTCCGGTGATGATGCGTCCATCTTCAAGCTCCAGTGCGGCAGCAGGTCCGCCTGTCTGCTGAGCACGCTCCAGTGCTTTGACAGCAACTTTTCGGTCAGAAACAGTGATTCCTTCCATATTCATAAGAAGCTCGATCTTCTCAGCTTCTTTCTCAGAAGCATCACCTTTCAGAAGCGCATTGAGTGCTGCATAGTAGCGTCGGATGATCTCCTGGCGGGAAGCTTCACGGCAGGCTTCATCATCACAGATACAATTTCCGGCCATATTTACCCCCATGTCTGTAGGTGATTTGTATGGGCTGGAACCGTAGATCTTCTCGAAGATGGTATTTAAAACAGGGAAGATCTCTACGTCACGGTTGTAGTTTACAGTTGTTACACCATAAGCTTCAAGATGATATGGGTCGATCATATTTACATCGTTAAGGTCAGCTGTAGCAGCCTCATAAGCGAGGTTTACCGGGTGCTTCAGCGGCAGATTCCAGATAGGGAATGTCTCGAACTTCGCATATCCGGCTTCGATTCCGCGCTGGTGCTCCTGATATAACTGAGACAGGCAGACAGCCATCTTTCCACTTCCAGGTCCCGGAGCTGTTACAATAACAAGCGGATGTGAAGTCTCGATATAATCGTTCTTTCCGTAACCATTCTCACTGACGATCAGTGGAATGTTGGACGGATATCCCGGAATGTTGTAATGAATGTATACAGAGATTCCAAGGTTCTCAAGACGGTTCTTGAACAGAAGTGCACTTTCCTGTCCGGAGAACTGTGTGATTACTACACTTCCAACGAAAAGTCCCTGCTCACGGTAAGTACCGATCAGGCGGATCACGTCTGAATCATAAGTGATACCAAGATCCCCACGAATCTTATTCTTTTCAATGTCTTTTGCACTGATTGCAAAGACGATCTCAGCCTGGTCGCTGAGCTCCTTTAAGAGACGCAGCTTGCTGTCAGGTTCAAATCCCGGAAGTACACGGGAAGCATGATAGTCATCAAAAAGCTTTCCACCGAATTCAAGATAGAGCTTTCCACCGAATTTTCCGATACGCTCGCGGATATGTTCGGACTGCATTTTCAGATATTTGTCATTATCAAATCCAATTTTCATCGTTTTATCTTCCTTACTATAAATTTTGCCGAACTGTTATTACTATTATTAACAGATAAATCTGTTATAAACAGGCATTACTTTTCTAGTATACTATGAAACGGCACGTTTTTTACAATATTTTCATAATCTTTTTATTGATTTATGGAAAACCACTATTTATAATGGTAGGAAGTAGTTGTTTTTTTACAAATAAGGTAAAAGATTTGCTGGAAAATAACCACTATTTAAGTTTTGGAGGAAAAAAATGGAGAATAACAATAAAAACAAAGGCCCGAACAAGAACCGACAGGGTTGGGGAATTATTTTGTTCACTACCTTGTTGGTTACTTTTGTTGTTATGGGCCTATATTCTATGATGCAGGGCGGAAGCGCTTCTGAGATCAGCTATGATAAATTTCTGAAATTAGTTGATAATGGAAAAGTAGAGTCTGTCACATTTACCAATTCAAGGATCAATATCGTTTTGACAGATGACGCCAGAAAGGAAAAGGCAGAGGGAAAACTTACAGAAGTAAAGGATAATAAGAAAGCTTCTGCAGACCAGAGTGATAGTTCAGATTCTACTAAGGGAAGCGAAGATCAGGAAAACGCAATGGGCAGTCTGCTTGGCCAGATCAGTCAGATGCAGGGAAGTTCTAAGAGCAAGGATCCGGATTATTATACGGGAAATGTATCAGATGACACACTTGTAAAGCGTCTGGATAAGGCAGGTGTAGAGTTTAAAGCTCAGATCCCGGATACGGCAAGTTCACTGATCATGGATATTTTCATCACAGTGATCCTTCCAATCGTACTTCTTGTATTCATGTTTAATTTCCTTATGAAGAAGATGTCCAAGGGCGGCGGCATGATGGGAATCGGCAAGAGCAATGCCAAGATGTATATGGAGAAGCAGACAGGTGTGACATTCTTAGATGTTGCAGGTGAAGATGAAGCGAAGGAGTCCTTACAGGAAGTTGTTGATTTCCTGCATAATCCTGGAAAATATACAGGTATCGGAGCGAAGCTTCCGAAGGGAGCACTTCTTGTAGGACCTCCGGGAACAGGTAAGACACTTCTTGCGAAAGCAGTTGCAGGAGAGGCGAAGGTTCCGTTCTTCTCCTTGTCAGGATCTGCATTCGTAGAGATGTATGTCGGTGTAGGTGCTTCCCGTGTGCGTGACCTGTTCAAACAGGCACAGCAGATGGCTCCATGTATTGTATTTATCGATGAGATCGATGCAATCGGTAAGAGCCGTGACAGCGCACTTGGCGGTGGCGGTAATGACGAGCGTGAGCAGACATTAAACCAGCTTCTTGCAGAGATGGATGGATTCGATACGAATAAGGGACTACTTGTTCTTGCAGCAACAAACCGTCCGGAGGTACTTGATCCGGCGCTGTTGAGACCGGGACGTTTCGATCGCCGTATCATAGTAGATAAGCCGGATCTGAAAGGTCGTGTCGAGATTCTTAAGGTTCATGCGAAGGATGTTAAGATGGATGAGACAGTCAATCTGGAAGAGATCGCGCTTGCAACTTCAGGAGCAGTTGGATCAGATCTTGCCAATATGATCAATGAGGCTGCAATCACTGCAGTTAAGCATGGCAGACAGGTTGTCAGCCAGAAAGACCTCTTTGAGGCAGTGGAAGTTGTACTTGTAGGTAAAGAGAAGAAAGACCGTATCATGAGTGCAGAAGAGCGAAGAATCGTATCTTACCATGAGGTTGGACATGCGCTTGTCACAGCACTTCAGAAGAATACAGAACCGGTACAGAAGATCACAATCGTTCCTAGAACAATGGGAGCACTCGGTTATGTAATGCAGACACCGGAGGAAGAGAAGTTCTTAAATACGAAGAAAGAGCTTGAAGCAATGATCGTTGTTGCACTCGGTGGACGTGCAGCAGAAGAGATTGTATTTGACACTGTTACGACAGGTGCATCGAATGATATCGAGCAGGCAACGAAGATCGCCAGAGCGATGATCACACAGTATGGTATGTCAGAGCGCTTTGGTCTGATGGGACTTGAATCTGTTCAGAGCCGATACTTAGACGGTCGTGCAGTTCGTAACTGTGGAGAAGCGACAGCAGCGGAGATCGATGAAGAGATCATGAAGATGCTCAAAGCTTCCTATGAAGAAGCAAAACGCCTCTTGAGTGCGAACAGAGATGCTCTTGATAAGATTGCAGCCTTCCTGATCGAGAAAGAGACGATCACAGGTAAGGAATTCATGAAGATCTTCCGTGAAGTGAAGGGAATCCCTGAACCGGAAGAAGCAGATGGAGAAAAGAAAGAAGAGCAGGAGTCCGGAAGAATCCTGATGAAGCCGACAGAGACACAAGCAGCAGAGCCAGAAACAGTGAAAGAACCGGAAACACAGGCAACAGAAATACAGCCACAAGAAACGGTGGAAGAAGAAAAGTCAGAGTAAGAGCTGATTATCAGTATTAAGAGTTTCGCAGATGAATAGGAAAAGTCATTTGCGAAACTCTTTTTCTTTGATGAAAACATGTTATAATGAAATGAGGCAAAATGTGCCAGGGTATATCAGCTGGGAGATGACTCCCACCTCTATAGGTGGTGAGAAACAAGCTAGTATCAGTGGTGGGAGTCAATCCCCCAGCTGATATAGCCTCCGGCAGGATTGCAGAGGTGCGCAGTAGGAGTATGTCATGCAATTGCATGACGCGCACCTCGCAGCAAGAATGCCGAGGCATTCTTGAATGCAAGGCACAGAAGATGCAAAACATCAATCAAGACAGTAGCAAAAAAACAGGAGACATTGGGATGACAAAAGCAGTATTTTTTGATATAGATGACACCATTTATGATTATATTGGAGCGCATAATAATACGATGCCGGTGATGAAAGAATGGGCATATGAGAACTTAGGCATAGCAAAAGAAGACTTGGAGAAATATGTTGCCGAGGCAAGAGTGAAGGCAGATGACAGAGCCGGAAGAGATTATGCGGTGAACCATAATCGCCTGGTGAGATTTCAGTGTATGCTGGAGACACTTGGAAAGCCAGTTTTCCCATATGCGTATGAGATGTATAATCTGTACTGGGACACATTGATCGATCAGATTATTCCATCTCCTGGGATTGAAGAGTTGATGAAAGAACTGAAGCAGCGAGGCATTTATATCGGTATAGGATCTAATATGACTTCTGATGTCCAGTATCGGAAGATATTAAAGCTTGGATTAGGTAAGTATATTGATGGAATCGTGACAAGTGAAGAGGCGGGCGCGGAGAAGCCGCATCGAAAGATTTTTGATCTTTGTGTTGAAAAAGCTGGAGTAGCAATGGAAGAAAGTGTTTTTATCGGAGACAGCATTGCACATGATGTGAATGGAGCGCAGAATGTAGGAATGCCAGTGATCTTGTATCGGCCAAAAGAGGACACAAAAGAAGTCAGCTGGCTTCAGACAGAGAAAGGAAGATGTCCGGTTATAACACATTTCTCTCAGTTTTTTGAGGCTGAAAAAATGTTGAAAGAAATAAAATAGCTATAAAAAACTTGATAAGATATTAAAAGGAGACATAAGAAAAAACATGAAACTGGTCGAAAAAGTTCCAAAGGATCTATATAAATATTTGGAAGTAAATATATGGAATTCTATATGCAGTTTCTGGTAGCGCTTTATGAGGAGAGCAGTCAGTCTTATTCTCTTCTCGGGCTTACGGAACGAGAGTGTCAGATGATCATGAATGAACGACTGGCGAAGATGGCACTGGACTGGAGTGAGGCAAGAGTCGATGAGGAAGGAGAACTGATCACCAGAGCCAACATGGCATCAGTCAGTCTGAAGCATTTTGAAGACTGGGGATGGCTTAGAAGGGATTATGATGAAACGTTGAATAGTTATGTCGTTTCATTTCCGGAATACAGCCAGCTGTTTGTAGAATTATTTCAGAAATTATACAGTGAAAATGACGGTAAGGAACGAGAGAGTGTGCTTACGGTATACAGTCATCTCTATACCTACAGCTTAGACAAAGAGAAGAATAATGAGATTTTAAAAAAGTGCGCTTCATACATCAAGAGCACTTCTGCAGATGCTCGCGAACATGCAGGAGGGAATGCGAGGATATTTCGATGAACTGTCAAAGCAGAGAAGTTTCCGAGGAATCCAAGAAGTACTTGTGAAAGAGATCAATAACAGCGATAGCAAAAAATATGCGATATTGACTACAACAGACAGCTTTTACCGATACAAAGAAGCCGTAAAGGAATTGATCGAAGAGAATCTGGAAAAGACAGAAGCAAGAAAATACTCATTTGAAACAGAACTCTTAAGCGAAGAGGAAAATACGAGGAAATCTTATCGTCTGCGAAGAATGATTGAGATCTGTGAAGAGGCGACAGATATGCTCTATAAGATTTCGAGAGAGTTTGATGCGATTGAGCGAAGATATAATAAGCTGATTGAACAAAAGACAGTATTTGCAAGTCGTGCCGCAGCAAGAATCCGGTACATTATGATGGAAGGTGTAATGGAAGAAGATCAGACAGTCGCACTGATTAATCTGATCAATGAAAGTGGCAAGTCGGAAGAGATTCTGGATAAGTTGTCTTCAAAACTTAGGTTTTCGGAGCCATATAAGATTATGACAGAGAAGAGTCTGTATCAAAGACGTGAAAATCAGAAGGAAAAGTTCACTCCACAGGCGGTAACACCTGAGAAATCACAGGAAGAGAATATGACAGAATTTGTCCTGGAACCACTGTATACGCAGAAAGAGATCAGAGATTTCCGAAAGAAAAATGAACAGAATGGAAAATTCACAGTGACAAAAGATACTGTAAAATCAATAGAAGATTTGGAGAAGTTATTTATGGTATGGCAGCATGCAACAGAATCTGCGGACAGTAAGGCACAGATTGAAGTGGCGCAGGAGATGGAGAATGAGGCTGGTTTCCGATTTTCAAAACTTACGATAGAGGGAGTAGAATCAGATGGTTAATTATATGGAAGAATTGTCAGTGACAGAAGCTGATAACCTGAAGAAAACAATTGCTGCATTATTCAGACAGACATGTATTTTACAGATGAAATATGATCCTGTAACACTTGTCCCAAGAGACAATCTGCATTATGAGATCTGTACAAGACACAGAAAGTTTATTGAAGACTATCTGTCTGTTTTAAGCTGTGAATTAGTGCATGACCCACAGGAACACATTTACCGTTTACATGGAGATGGAATCGCGCTGGAAAAGATAAATGCCACCGTTACAAAAGTAATCTTACTTGTTAAATTAATTTACAGAGATAAGATTTTAGGAGAAGGCTTGAAAGCTACAGTGACGAATCTGGCGGAGATTCGTGAATATGGAAAGAATACGAATCTGATTAATTATAAGCTTACGATGGGTGAGTGGAAAGAAGCTTTATATGTGATGAGTAAGCATCAGATCATTGAAGTGCCGGGAGCAATCCAGAATGTTGAGGATGAGACTCCGATTTATATCTACAGCACGATCAATCTATATTGTGGAAGTATGGATATTACTGCGTTGATCAAAGAATATCAGGAAGATCAGTACGCGGAGGAAGAGATTACAGAAGAAGTTTTTGAACAGGAAATCCAGGAAGAAGCAGAGGGAGGTGTGGAAGATGAAAGAGAAACAATCGAAGAAAATATTTACTAGAATGTTAATGAATAACTGGGGCGGTATCAGTCACAAAGTGATGGAGTTCCATGAGTATGTGAATCTTTTCAGTGGGAAAAGTGGATCTGGTAAGTCTACTGTTATGGATGCAATCCAGGTTGTTTTATATGGAAGTATCTCTTCCACATTTTTAAATAAAGCTGCAGATGATGCGAAAAACCGACGTAGTGTCCTCAGCTATCTTAGAGGAGCACAGAAGGATGGTTCATTCAACAGAGAGAATCAGGATTTCTGTTCACAGATTGTATTGGAGATCAAGGACACCGGGAAGAATACACACACTTGTATCGGTGTGGCATTTGAGGTTGGAAAGGCAGATACAGATATTAGAAAATATTGTTTCTTCAGTCATTCCGGAAAGATACCGGAGGATGAATATTTGACAGAAGAAGGTGTCCCGTATACAATCGCGAAACTTAAAAAATTGGTAGAAGCAGGATAGAATCTGCTGACAACAGAGGTCGCGGAGATGTGAACCGTGTATATCCATCAAAAGAAGCGTATTTGAAAACGGTTTATGATGCAATCTTTGGTTATGTAGAGCCGGGCCGTATGATGACAATGGAGAAAAGCGCGATTGCACTTCGTATGACGAACGGAACGGGACAGTTTATCAAAGATTATATGTTTCCAAAGAGCAAGGAAGACACAGTTGCAACAATCAGTGATCAGCTTGGCGCTTACCGTGAGATCAAGGAACGCGTAGAAGATCTGGAGCAGAGAATTAAAATGCTTGACGAGATTAGTCAGCATAATCTAGCCTTGCAGAAAGCAAGAGCTGATAAGATCTATGTAGAACGGATACTGAAATATATTGAAATTGAAAATTGTAAGGCACATTTGCAATCGAAAGAGGATGATCTGCAGGATATTCTCAAGAAGATTGAGGAAAAGAAGAAAGAGAAAATCTTATTTGGCAGAGAAAGACACTTATACAAAAGAGCAGGTGGAAGTTGAAGCAGAACTCAAAGCCAGTGATTATGGTCAGAAGGAGAAGGAGTTAAAGGAGATTGAGAATACCATTCAGCTTCTGGCGACGAATTCAGAACAATGGAGAGATATTGTAAAAGGTCTTTCAGCCTGGGAGGAAGACGATGAAGTCAGTGCTTATGTGAGCAATCAGGCGCTGCATAGAATTGATGATATCCGAGAGGGTGTTGTGAGTGAAGATTCGATTGAAAAGCTAAAGCAATATTTAAGTGATGCACTCGACAACATCAATACAGAATTAGGCGATGTTCGCGAAAGAATTCGTGAGAATCAGAAAGAACTTCAAGAGAAGCGGGAGATGGTAGAAGACCTCAAAAATGACAGAAAACCATATCGTGCGGAATTGAAGCGTGCAAGACAGGAATTACAGAATATACTTAGTACTCAGTATGGAAGAACGATCCATGTAAATATCTTTGCGGACTTGTTTGATATCACGGATGAAGAGTGGAAAAATGCAATCGAAGGCCGTATGGGACGCGTGAAGCATAGTCTTGTGACAGCGCCGGAGTATACGTTGGATGCTGCGAAAGCATTTCGCAAAATGAAGCAGGTGAAGGGGATCGAGGATGTCGAACTCATGGATACTGCGGCAATCGTGAGAGACAAGCCGAAGGCAGACGAGAATACACTGTACGAGTGTGTGCGCGCAGAGGAAGCTTATGTAGATTCTTGTCTGAAGCGATACTTAGGCCGCATTAAGAAATGTGAGACGGTGGAAGAACTTCATGAGACGAGAGATGGTGTCACAAAGGACTGCTATTCTTACAGCAATTACATTTTCCGACATTTGAGAAAGAATGATTATGAGAAATATGCCTGCATCGGAACGAAAGTGTCAAAGGCGAAGCTTCTTGAGCTGGAAGAAGAGGCTGCGAAGCTGAAAAAAAGAAGTGGAAGAGGACGGACGCGTTGAGATAGCACTGCGTGCAGCACAGAAATTCGAGTGTCTGAACCAGAGCACAGAACAGATTATGCATCTTTCAAAAGCAGCAGAACAGTTGCAGGGTTATTATGAAAAACAGGAAAAGTTACGTCTGGAAGTAGAAGAACTGAAAAGAGGAGACCGGACAGTCGAGCTGAAGAAGAAAAAGCAGGAATTACTGGAGTTGCTTAAGAAAAATGCAGAGATTCTTGATAGCATTCAAAGTGAAGTAGTACAGTATGCGAAGACACAGGGACAAATCGAGAGTAATATCAAATCATTTTCAGAAAAGATAAACTTCCTGACAGAGGGATTTGTTGTCAACGAACAGCTTCAGAATGAAGTAACAGATGCGTTAAAAGTACAGAGCGAAGCAGCTTATAAGAGAGACAAGACAAAAGAAAAGGATGCTTTGGAAACGTTGGAAGAGACGGAGAGAGAAGAACTGCAAAGAAGTAGAAATAAGTTCAATAATGCTTATCCGGCCTATGGTTTTACAGGAATAGAACATGAAAATGATGTGTATGACAAAGTGCTGAATCAGTGTAGGAAAGATTTTGAACCGAAGTACAAGGAAGAATTCGATAAGCAGTATAATCTGGTTTACTATACATTGCGTGAAAATGTGATTGCTTCCATTCATGGTGAAATCAAGGCAGCTACAGACATAAAAAAGAGATCAACCGTCTGCTTGCGAAGATCAAGTTCTCAGATAGTATTTACCAGATTGATATCATACCGGCTCAGAATGAAAACGGACAGTTCTATGAGATGCTTACAGCACCTGAACTAGACAGTAAAGTGTTCGATGACTACGGATTTGAAGGTCAGTTAAGTCTTGGTGAGGATGAGTTCTATCAGAAGTATGAAGAAGATATCAAGCGTCTGACTGAGAAGTTCATGCCTCCGAAGGAGGAAGATGCAAGATCCTTAAGCCAGTATCGTCAGCAGATGGAGCAGTATGTAGATTACCGTAATTATCTGACTTTCAGTATGTATGAAAAGGTGGAAGATGAGAATGGAAATATCCGCAAAAATGCAGTCGATGATATGGCAGGCCGTGACTCCGGAGGAGAGGGACAGAACCCGAAATATGTTGCACTGCTTGCAGGCTTTGCGATGCTCTATATGCAGCAGACAAATCGTGATTCTAAGATCCGTCTGGTGCTTCTTGATGAAGCATTTTCTAAGATGGATAAGGAGCGAAGCGAAGTGTGTCTTCATTATGCGAGAGAGCTGGAGCTTCAGCTGATCGTATGTGTACCGGATGAACGTCTGCAGTCGTTGATTCGAAATGTAGACTGTGTATACGGTTTCCGAAGACATCAGAATCAGGTATCTATGATGCACATTGATAAAGGTGATTACCTGGATATGGTTGAGGGAAATAAGGAATAGAATCGCATGCTATAAAAAGAAATGTAAGGTTATGATGAAGATCGAAGGATAGAGGTTCAATATGAATGATCAATTTATACACGGAGTAATATTCGATTGGGATAGAATTGATAATGACAGCTATTTAAAGGGGATTGAGGCTTTTAAAGGTGTTGAGAAACTTGATTTTAATAAAGCGATAACTTTTTTTGTAGGAGAAAATGGCAGTGGTAAATCGACTTTGTTGGAGGCACTTGCTGTGGCACATGGTTTTAATCCGGAGGGCGGAACAAAGAATTATATTTTTTCTACTCATGATACACATTCAGAACTATGTGATGCAATAAGAATTTCAAAAGGTTATCGTAAAGAAAAGTGGGGATATTTTCTTAGGGCTGAAAGTTTTTTATAATGTTGCAACGCAGGAAGAAGAATATGCAGATTCAAAACATCCTTCTGCTAAATATCATGAAAAGTCACATGGAGAAAGTTTTCTTGCATTAGCACAGAATAATTTGCATTCAAATGGCTTGTATCTTTTGACGAACCAGAAGCTGCATTATCACCCCAAAGACAGCTTACATTGTTAATGCAAATATATCGATTTGCAAAAGAAGGAGCACAGTTTTTTATAGTTACCCATTCGCCTATTCTATTAGGTATACCAGATGCAGACATCTATTGTTTTGACAATGGGCGAATTCATTTATGTGAATATGAAGAAACAGAGAGTTATCAAATAACGGAAATGTTCATAAACAATAGGCAGATGTTGCTTGATAGACTGCTCACAGATTAGTGCTGATGAAAATCGAAGGATAAAATATGGAATTGAATGAAAAGAATCTGCCGTTGGCAAAATGGCTGATCGATAAGACGAATACAAAGGACTATCGCATAGGAAATCTCTCAGGAATGAAACATCCAAAGGTGGATGGGAATCTTTTGAAAACAGTAGGTGGCAGAGATGAACTGGTCAGACAGGCAAAAGTTTTGGAACGAATTCCAGCATTAGGCGGAGAAGAATATCTGCATTTTGACTGGAGAGAAATGAATACAGATATTACGAGGATTGATTATAGGGTAGAAGTGGTTCCAAGATTATGTGAGCTGATCGGAATCATGGATCCAAGAGAACGCCAGTTACAGGCAATTTCAAGAATATGTAAACTGCAGATGGATGTATCCGAAAGCTGTCTGTGTGCTTATTGTAATCATGTGTTAGAACAGCTGAATAAAGGAAATACAAAAGAGTTATCCAAAGCGGAGGATGAAGAATTTCTTAAATGCCTGAAAGCTTTAGCTGATCTGAAAGAACCGGAATGGAAGCGTGTGTTCAGCTCTAAAGTATTTGAAAAGAAAAATGATATCACACCATCTAAAGTTTTCGAACGCATTTATCAAGGTGCAGTTATTGAAGCTTTGAAATACTCTCCGCAATATGAAGAGGGCATGTCAGATGATGAGATACTGGCAGTACATGGAATATTGAGTTATTCTCAGACATTGGAATGGAAAGGTGCTGTGGAGTATTGCCTGACAGATCGAAATGGCACAGCGAGCAAGGAGAAAATTGACACTTCTTCGAATTATTATGGAACAGTACTTAATGCACAGACATTAGAGCATGCCGTTCCAACTTTACGAAATGATGTTGAAAAAATTATTGTAATTGAGAATAAAGCGAATTACGAAAGCATGGAATATGATCCAAAAGTTTTATATATCTTTTGTCATGGCTACTTTTCGCCAAAAGAAGTTCGCTTTTTGCAAATGTTAATGAAGACAGCACCAAAAGAAATCCAGTGTTATCACTGGGGAGATATGGATTACGGTGGAATACAGATCTTTTTATACAATGAGAAAAATATTTTCCCAAATCTGACTCCATGGAAGATGGATGTTATTTCTTATGAGGATGCTTTGAAAAATGGAAAAGGCATTAAACTAAACAGTGAGAAGAAGAAAAAATTAGAGGCATTAAATGCTGGACAATTGGAAGCGTTGAAGCAATGTATCCTGGAAAGTGAAATGGAAATTGAACAGGAGATGTTAATAGGATAATGTGATTTATTAAGGGACAGTGGAGCAAAACCACTGTCCCTATTGTTCTATCTTATTCACAGTTCGCCAATTTCTTGGTGACATCCCATATACATTTTTGAATGCACGTGAAAAAATGCAACTGATTCGGATATCCGACAGCATTTCCAATATCTGCGATCGAGAGTGAAGTAATCTTCAAAAGCTCTGCCGCCTTGGTCATGCGATAACTAATCAGAAATTCCTGAGGGGAACGTCCAATTGTGTCATGAAAGATTTTTCCGAAATAGCTTCGGTTCAATCCGCAGGAAGCGGAAATATCTTCTACAGAAATATCATTCTGAAAATTCTGCTCGATATAAGAAAGAGCTTCTTTGACATAAAAGTCCCGAATACTTCCGTTTTGTTTTACGTGAACTGTTGCAGCAGAACGCATAAAATAATCTAAAAACAGATAGAGATGTCCAATTAGATGAAACGGAGATTCTTCGGGATGACGGCTCAGATAAAGCATTTCTTCCATCATCTGGTTGCGAAGTTCCTTTGAACTTGCATGATAAACGGGGTGATTCAGGCTCAGACCTGCGGTTGTGACAATCTCGCGGGCCCGAAGACCGTCGAATTCTACCCACGTATATTCCCACGGAAGCTTAGAATCAGCAATATAAGTATTGACCTGTCCCGGAAAAAGCATGAAGCCTTGTCCACTTTTTACCTGCCAAGTGATGGTGTTTCCGTTTTCATCATCTGCAAGTAATGTTCCTGTTCCGGAAATTACATAATGGAAAATGTAATGATTTCTTGCTGCAGGACCGAACGAGTGAGCCGGTGCACATTGTTCCCATCCATATTGATATAATCCTAGATCAACAAAATTTTCATTTGGAAATACAGAAAAAAAGTAAGTCGCTCATATAAATCACCTCTGATAGCATTATATATCAAAATGCTAGATGACTTCAATATATGAATGAAAAAATTGCATTTTGCTATAAAACTAAAAAAACTCTGATATTTATAGTGGCATAAAGATATGTTAGAATTTGATTATCAAATAGATAACCTGAATAAAAGGACAGAAATATTCCGGAATGTGTCAAAATGAAAGGTGTATGGTAAAGGAAGGAGTAAGGAAATGTATAAAAAAAAGCAATCGAATCATTTGCATGGAATTGATGCTTTGTATGACTTCGGCAATGGTACTCGGAGGTTGCGGACAGAAGAGTGAAAATAGCGGAAAGATAGAAATCGAGCTTGTACAGTATAAACCTGAGGCAGTGAAAACATTTGAAAAGATTGAAGAAGAATTCAATGCAACTCATGATGATATTCATTTGACGATCGAATCTCCAAATGATGCAATGACAGTACTTAAAACACGTTTTATCAGAGAAGACGCTCCAGATATTATCGGAATCGGTGGAGATGTCAATTTCTCTAACTTTATAGATTCTGATATGCTTATGGATATTTCAGATTATGAAGGTCTGGATTCTATAAAACAGGCTTATCTGGATATAGATAAAGCGTTGGAATTTGTACCTGAGGACGGTGTGTATGCCGTTCCATATGTGGCAAATGCAGCAGGAGTTCTGTACAACAGAGCAATGTTTGAGGAATATGGCTGGGAAATTCCGGAAACCTGGGATGAATTTATAGTCCTCTGTGAACAGATCCAGAGTGAAGGAATCCAGCCATTGTATTTTGGATTTAAAGATACATGGACTTGTCTTGCACCGTGGAATGCAATCGCCGTTGATCTTGCACCGGCAGATGTCTGCAGCCAGGTGAACAAAGGAGAGACAACATTTTCAAATGAATATAGAGAAGTAGCAGAAAAGACAAAGGCACTGCTTGCATATGGACCGAAAGATCCTTTCGCTTATGATTACAATGGAGCTTGTACAGCATTTGCAAACGGAGAATCTGCAATGTACACGATCGGAAGTTATGCAATCCCACAGATTCAGACAGTAAATCCAGATATGGATATCGATTCTTTTGTAATGCCGGCTAATAATGATGCATCAGAGAACAAGCTGAACTCTGGTGTGGATCTCCAGTTCAGTGTTATGAAAGATTGCGAGAACAAAGAGGCAGCGTATGAAGTGCTTAATTTCCTTTTGAAAGATGAAAATGTACAGAGTTATCTGGATGAACAGAAAGCGGTTCCTTGTAAGGAAGGAGATTTTGAACTTGCTTCAACACTTGATGGAGTGAAATCTTTCATAGAAGAAGGAAGAATGGCAGATTACCAGGATCATTACTATCCTTCAGAGATGTCAGTAGATGCACAGATCCAGACATTTCTTATGAAAGGGGATGTGGATGCATTCTTAACAAAGTTTGATACAGATTGGAAGAGATATAACCGTGATATCATCCGCAAAGTGGAAGATTACGAGAAAGAGCATGCGGACGAAGATTAAGGAAGGGGAATTCAAGCATGGGAAAGAAATCAATGAGTGGAAGAAAAATGACCTTTCTTCTGATAACAATTCCGATCGTGGCACTGTTTTTCTGTTTTAATACATTGCCACTGATCAAAGGTGTGATTTACAGTTTTACGAATTTCAAAGGTTATGGAAGCTTTGACTGGGTAGGACTTAGAAATTATCAGGATCTTTTTACAGACAGCAGAGTCGGAGGTTCTTATCTGTTTACATTTAAACTTGCAATTGTAGCTACGATTGTGACAAATGTAATCAGTTTGATCCTTGCACTTGGACTGAATAGTAAGATTAAATTCAAGAGTGCGTTTCGTGGTGCCTACTTTATTCCAAATGTTCTCGGAGCGTTGGTTGTAGGATACATTTTCAATTACTTTTTTACATACATTCTTCCGGCTTTCGGAGAAATGCTTGGAAGCAAGCCCCTTTCTTCCAGTATGCTGTCTAGTACAAAACTGGCATGGATCGCAGTTGTAATCGTGTGTGCATGGCAGTCGATTGCGATGAATACAATTATTTATATTTCAGGACTGCAGACAGTTCCGGAGGATGTTTACGAAGCAGGAGCAATTGACGGTGCAACAGGATGGAATAAGTTCAGACATCTGACATTCCCTCTCATTATTCCATTCTTTAGCATAAATATGGTACTCTGTGTGAAAAACTTCCTGATGGTATTTGATCAGATCATGGCGTTGACCAAAGGAGGTCCGGCACAGAGTACAGAATCCATTTCTTATCTGATTTATAACAATGGTATGAGTGGCGGTCAGTTTGGATTCCAGAGTGCAAACGCAGTGATATTCTTTATCGTTATTGTTGTAATTTCTGTATTACAGATGACAATCACAGGGAAAAAGGAGGAACAGCTGTAATGGAAAAAATGAAAATAAAAGAACGAGTAAACTGGCCTGTAACGATTTTACTTTTACTTGGTCTGATTACGGTTGCTTTTCCACTGTATATGACAATCGTAATTGCACTGAAGAAGCCTTCTGAGATGACGAATAGTATCAGCGGAATCCTTTCCTTGCCAAGTCATTTGAGCCTTGATAATTTTGCTGAGGCAATGAGAGTGACAGATTTCTGGCATTCTCTCGGAAACAGTGTATTTATTACACTTGTAACAGTTGTCCTTTCAATTCTGATTCATTCACTGTTGGGGTATGCAATCGGAAGAAATAAGAAGAGTAAATTTTACAAATTCATTTATTTCTATGTTGTCAGCGGAATGTTTGTTCCATTTGCAATTCTGATGATGCCTGTTGTAAAACAGACGGCGCAGATGGGACTGGCAAACAGAGCAGGAGTTATTATTCTGTACGTTGTATTTTATATGCCTATGAATGTATTGCTTTATTCCGGATATCTTACAAATATCCCGTTGGCATTGGAAGAAGCAGCCTGCGTGGATGGTGCGAGCACATGGAAAACGTATTGGAAGATTGTTTTCCCAATCATGAAACCAATGCATGCGACAGTTGCAGTTTTGACAGCACTTGGTACATGGAACGATGTAATGACACCACTCGTCATCATGTCCGGTTCAGGAAGCGGAAATACACTTCCGCTGGCACAGCTGAACTTCCAGACACAGTTTGGAACAAATTATAATCTGGCATTTGCCTCCTATCTGTTGGCATTGCTTCCGATTCTGATCTTCTATCTGATCTGTCAGAAGCATATCCTCAACGGAGTTGTTAATGGAGCAGTGAAATAATAAAAAGTAAAAGATAGCGAAGCGAGAACAGACAGTAATGCAGATCTTGCTTCGCTAAAATGGAAAACAGGAGTATTTAGATATGGGAATTATATATTGCGAGAAAGACAGAACATTTACTTTACAGACAAAAAATACAACATATCAGATGCAGGTGGATCGCTATGGATTTTTGTTACATCTATATTACGGGAAGAAAACCGATGGATGTATGGACTATCTTCTGACATATTATGACAGGGGATTTTCGGGAAATCCATATGATGCTGGAGAAGATCGTACGTATTCAATGGATACACTTCCACAGGAATTTCCTTGTTACGGGAACGGGGATTTCAGAAGTACAGCATTTACAGTAGAAAATGCAGATGGAAGTATGAGCTGTGACCTTCGTTACAAGAGTCATAAAATCTTTGATGGAAAATATAATCTGCAAGGACTTCCGGCAGTTTATGCAAGTGATAAGGAAGCACAGACACTGGAAATCTTAATGGAAGATCCGGTGACGGGAGTTAAGGTGGTGCTTCTTTATGGAGTGCTTCCCGCACAGGATATTATTACAAGAAGTGTGTGTGTGAAAAATGAAAGCAGTGGCAAAATCTATTTAAACAAAATTGAGTCAGCAAGTCTGGATTTCCTTTACGGAGATTATGAGCTTCTAACATTTTATGGTAGACATGCGATGGAGCGAAATGTTCAGAGAGTTCCGGTTGTGCATGGAACACAGAAAATCGGAAGTGTCAGAGGAACCTCCAGTCATCAGTACAATCCGATGATGATCCTTGCAGAAAAAGAAACGACAGAAGACAAAGGAAATTGTTATGCAATGTCCTTTGTATACAGTGGATGTTTCCAGGGAGAAGTGTTGAAAGATCAGTTAAACCAGACAAGAATGATGCTGGGACTTCAGGAAGAAGCTTTTCGCTATCCGTTGGAAACAGGAGAAATGTTCCAGGCTCCGGAAGTGATTTTATCCTATTCCTCAGAAGGAATGAATCGTTTGTCTCAGAATCTGCATCATTGTATCAGACAACATATCTGCAGAGGCAAATATAAAGAAGAAATTCGTCCAATCTTGATCAATAGCTGGGAAGCAGCTTATTTCGATTTTACCGGAGATACAATCTATGAGCTTGCCAAAGCGGCGAAGGAAGTCGATATTGACATGCTTGTTATGGATGATGGCTGGTTTGGAAAACGTGATGATGATAACAGCGGACTGGGTGACTGGTTTGTGAATGAGAAGAAACTTGGTGGCACACTTGGAAATCTGATCAAGAGAATTAATGATCTGGGTGTGAAGTTTGGTATCTGGATCGAGCCGGAAATGGTTTCAGAAGACAGTGATCTTTATCGGAAACACCCAGACTGGGCATTGACGGTTCCGGGTAGAAATCCGGTCAGAAGCAGAAATCAGCTTGTATTGGATTTTTCAAGAAAAGAAGTTGTAGATGAAATTTATGATCAGATTTGCAAGGTGTTGGATCAGGGTAATATCGAATATGTAAAATGGGACATGAACCGAAGCCTGATGGATGTTTATTCTTCTGTAACAAGAGATCAGGGAAGAGTGTTACATGATTATGTATTGGGACTATATGATTTTCTGGAACGTCTTGTGCAGAGATATCCGAATCTGCTGATCGAAGGCTGCAGCGGTGGAGGTGGAAGATTTGATGCCGGTATGATGTATTACACTCCGCAGATCTGGTGTAGTGATAATACGGATGCAATTGACAGATTACGGATCCAGTATGGAACATCCTTTGGTTATCCGGTATCGGTAGTAGGTTCTCACGTGTCAGCAGTGCCGAATCATCAGACGGGAAGAAAGACCCCACTTCATACAAGAGGTGTTGTTGCAATGTCCGGAACTTTTGGGTATGAGCTGAATCTTATGAAACTTTCTGAAGAAGAAAAGCAGGAGATCAGAGAGCAAATCGCAGAATATAAGAGCTATGCGCCGATCATTCAGAACGGATTGTACTATCGTCTCTCAGATCCGACAACAGAAGAAATCTGTGCATGGGAGTTTGTGCATACAGATGAGAAAGAACAAAGTAAAGTTCTTTTAAATATAGTTATGCAGGTGATTCATGGAAATATGACAGTAAATTATGTAAAACTTCAAGGGCTTGAAGAAACAGCTGTATATCGAGAAGAAAAGAGTGGAAAAAGATACACCGGAGCTGCACTTATGTATGGCGGCATGCCGCTCCCGATAGAGCCAGGCGAATATCAGGCATATCAGTATTGTTTTGTGAAAGAGTAAAATAAATTAGTTGACGATGGAACAGAAAATGGTGAAGAATGTGAATAATACAGAAAAAATCTTTGCACAGCGTATGGAAAAACATCAGGATGAATTACGCTGGCTTTACATGGAGTTGTATGGAAATGATGCAATGTATGCAGAACTTTGTGAGCAGATGCATGAGTACTACTTGAAGCGTAGCACAGAGTTGAAAAAAAGAGATATTAAGAAAGAAAAGAATCCTGACTGGTTTAAGGAAAAAGAAATGCTTGGCATGATGTTGTACATTGACAACTTTGCCGGTAATCTGAAAGGTGTAGAAAAAAAGTTAGCTTATCTGAAAGAGTGTAATGTAAATTGTCTTCATCTTATGCCTTTTCTGGATACTCCGAAAGGAAAATCAGACGGCGGATATGCCGTGGCAGATTTTCGGAAAGTAAGACCGGATCTCGGTACAATGAAAGATCTTGCCAGATTGACAGAAAAATGTCATGAAAATGGTATGAATGTATGCATGGATTTCGTGATGAATCATACTTCTGAGGAACATGAGTGGGCAAAACGTGCCAGAGCAGGTGAAGGAGAGTACATGAGCCGTTATTTCTTCTATGATAACGGTGATATTCCGGCAAGATATGAAGAAACCGTTCCACAGGTCTTTCCTACAACAGCACCTGGAAACTTTACATGGCTTCCGGAAATCGGACATTATGTGCTTACGACGTTTTATCCATATCAGTGGGATTTGAATTATCGTAATCCAAGAGTATTTAATGAGATGATGTATAACTTCCTTTTTCTTGCGAATCAGGGAATGGATATTATCCGTATCGATGCAGTTCCTTATATCTGGAAAGAACTTGGAACAAGCTGTCGTAATCTGAAAGAAGTACATACAATTGTAAGAATGATGCGTATGATTGCGGAAATTGTCTGCCCAAGCGTGATACTTCTTGGCGAAGTGGTTATGGAGCCGGAAAAGGTGGTGCCGTACTTTGGTACAGTTGAAAAACCGGAATGTCATATGCTCTATAATGTGACAACAATGGCGACGACCTGGAATAGTATTGCGACAAGAGACATCCGGCTTTTGAAGAAACAGATGGATATAGTTAGCCGTCTGCCAAAGCAATATACATTTTTGAATTACCTTCGTTGTCACGATGATATCGGGTGGGGGCTTGATTTTGATACAATGAAACAATGGGGAATGGAAGAGCCTTCCCACAAGCGTTACCTCAATGATTATTTTACAGGAAAGATAGCAGACAGCATCAGCCGTGGAGAGCTATATAACGATGATCCTGTAACTCAAGATGCACGATTTTGTGGAACAACAGCATCCATGTGTGGAATTGAAGCAGCAGGATTTGAAGGAAATGCAGAAAAAATGCAGACGGCAATTCAAGAAGATCTCATGCTCCACGCTTACATGTTGACACAGTCAGGAATCCCGATGCTTTACAGCGGGGATGAGTTAGGACAGGTGAATGATTATAGCTATAAAGAAGATGCTGAAAAAGTATCTGATTCACGGTATCTCCACCGAGGAATATTTCAGTGGATACTTGCGATAAGAGGAAAGATCTTTCTACTGTACAGGGACAATTATTTCAGATGTTGAACC
>ENA-OQJT01000091-OQJT01000091.1-human-gut-metagenome-genome-assembly--contig:-NODE-91-length-20729-cov-0.962043_pt1 | contig 20729 bp, 26 predicted proteins | sample MGYA00242612_ERZ504779 | MGnify/ENA primary metagenome ERZ504779 (study PRJEB26092, sample SAMD00036366) | human gut metagenome | host: Homo sapiens | study: EMG produced TPA metagenomics assembly of...
CCCTTTGCTTATTTATTGCAGGAACATTACCGGTGAAATTTGAAGGTATTTCTATTACGGGAATTGCAAACAGTTTCTAAAAAAGAAAAAGGATATGTTAAACGACTTGTTGATAAGCTCAATAATGAAGATAAATGGTTAATTTCTAATGATTGTAAAGGAATTGATCAAGAGGCCTTTCATTATGGATTGCATCATCATAGTCAAATAATTTGCTTTGTTTGTGAAAATATGCTAAATAAAATACAAGAATATAAAAAGAGTATTAGAATGGGGAAGGTTGTTTTTTTAAGTGCTGTTGATCCTGCTAAAAGATTTACTGTTACTCATGCTATTGATAGAAATAGTTATGTATGTGCTTTGTCAATGTTTCAAATTGTTGTTTCAAGTAAAATAAATAGTGGTGCTACTTGGTTTACAATCATGCATAATATGCATCATAATTGGACTGTTTCATTGGTTCTTGATAATGATTGTTTTGGAAATCAAAGACTACTAGAAATGAAAACAGTACCGATTTATATAAAAAATATTGTTTCAGATACAAGTTTTGAGATGATTTATGAACTTAATAAAAAAGAAAATATAGAAGAAGTTAATATTGATCAAATGTCAATATTTGAATTTATTTCCTTGTTTTTGCCATATTATGCATGTTTTTTATGCAAGTTTTTCTCATTAACCCTTCATATTTGTCGCTTTTTGTCTCATTTGCGCAGTCGTGTGTAACCGGTTACACAAAATCCGTTTAAAATAAAATAGTTTTTGCCAAAAGAAACGTAAAAATCTTGTCAAAAAAACCCGCTTTTCCTTGTAAAATCAAGGAAAAACGAGTTTTTCATGCCATTACTTGCTTCTATATTTAATGATTAGATGTTGATCTTTGCAATATCGGTGTTATCCACTTCTGCAAATCTTCCTTCGTCCACCAGCTCGGCAAACTCCGGATGAATCGGCATTTTGCCGAGAACCGGCACGCCGATCTCGGCTGCGATCTCGTCGATGTGGCTTTCGCCGAAAATGGACAGCTTTTTGCCGCAGTCCGGACATACGAGGTAGCTGTAGTTCTCTACGATACCGAGCACCGGAACGCTCATCATCTGTGCCATCTTGTAGGCTTTCATGACGATCATGCGCACCAGATCCTGCGGGGAAGATACGATCACTACGCCGTCTACCGGAAGAGACTGGAAAACGGTCAGCGGAACATCACCGGTTCCTGGCGGCATATCGACGAAGAGATAGTCCAGGTCGCCCCAGATGACGTCGGTCCAGAACTGTTTTTACGGTTCCTGCGATGACAGGTCCTCTCCAGATGACCGGCTCTTCCTCGCCCGGAAGCAGGAGGTTGATGGACATTACCTTTACGCCGTTTGCTGCAACTGCCGGGTAAACGCCCTTGTCATCTACGTTTGCAGGTCCTTTCAGGCCATACATTTTCGGGATGGACGGTCCTGTGATATCGGCATCGAGGATACCAACCTTGTAGCCCTCTTTTGCTTTCTGGTTTGCCAGAGATGCGGTTACCATGGATTTACCAACACCGCCCTTGCCGCTGACAACGCCAATGACATGTTTGATCGAAGAATCGGCATTCAGATCAATATGAAAATCCGGTTTGCCCTGTCCTGCTTTGCTTGGACATCCTTCGCAGCTTTCTTTGGAACAGCTCGAATTGCTGCATTCTTTTGCCATGTTTCTTTCCTCTTTTCTTGTTTTTCTTGCTTATTTGACAAAGCGGTCGATCGCCTTATTCAGCTCCTGAATCGCTTTTGTGTCCCCATGCTCGACTGCATCGACGATGCAATGTTCAATGTGATCCTCCAGGATAATTTTTCCTGTATTGTTAATGGCCGCCTTCACGGCAGACAGCTGGATCAGAACCTCAGTGCAGTCCCGGCCTTCCTCTACCATCCGCTTGATCGACTCCATGTGTCCGATCGCGCGGGAGAGGCGGTTTAAGACTGCTTTTGTATTTGTATGATGGTGCCCGTGGGCGTGATCGTGGGAATGCTCGATCACGGTGCCGTCTTCCAGCACATGCACATGCGTGTGTTTTTCTTCACTCATCGTTTTTTTCTCCGCTTTTCTGGTATTTTCTGCGCGATTCAGATTTCTGTAAACGTAAACCGCTGGCGGATGCCGGAGGTCTCAATGTCAAAGACCAGAGATCCGTCCGCTTCCACCGTTTTTTTCATATTTTAAGTTTTTGTCCGGAAATTTCTGACGGATATACGCCTCCGGGTCATCCGTCTCGATCTCGTCGAAAAAGACGTCCCGCATCTGATTATTGGCACACTCATTAAAAATCTCCCAGACGGTCTCGTACTCTTTTTTCATCCTGTCACTCTCCGTTTCGTAAGACTTCTCCGCACTGGCTCCACTCGCCAAGCAGCCGCTCCACAGACCATGCGGCGTTCGCGGGACTCGTCGACGGAAGGCGAACCGCTTCCCGTCCCAGCTGCTTCTCCTGGTACTTCCGGTAATACTTCCACGCGGTCGCCCCGTTGCAGTAAATCTGCCGGATATCGGCGCATTCCAGAATGTCCTGCAGCGGATTCGGCACAACATCGCGGATGCTCGCATCGCTCGAGCCTGTGATGACGCAGGACGCGATCACATCCCAGACAGCGATATGATTCCGGAGCAGAAACGCCTTCTTCTCTTCCACGGTCTGCGGCACCTCTTCCCCGCACACGGCTGCCGTCACTTTCCAGAAACGGTTCTGCGGATGGCCGTAAAAAAATCCGGTCTCCCTGGATTTTACGGACGGAAAACTGCCGAGAATCAGAATCCGGGAATCGGCGCGGTAAACCGGCGGAATCGGATGCACCGCCGGGTGCTCATTTTTGTTCTCGTCAGGTCGGCTCATCTTCATCAAACTCCACTACCGTATAGAATCCTCTCGGTGTCTCTTTTACTTCTTTTACGATTCCCTTCCGGGACTGCAGCCTCTCATACGCCTGATAATTCCTGCTCATGGCCACTGCCGGGGTAATCGTATAATAATAGGAGGTAGGCAGTGCGCTTTCTGTCACGTTGACTTCCTGGCCTTCCTCGAGAAGTCCCTGTCGCTCCATTTTAAATTCCATCTGCCGCATATTTCTCATCCTCCTTTTTGCAGCGGGCAAAAGATACGCCCATGGGGTATTTTATCACACTTTTCCGAAAAAGAACAGGGGTTTTCGACAGAAAAAGGGCGGTACCGCCCTCTTCCTGCTTATTTTTTATTCTTCAGAAAGTGCTACTCTCTCTTTGATGATACATGTGCGAAAAAAAGAAAGAATCCGGCCGCCCAGAGACCGGATTCTTTCTTCTTATATAAATATAAAACGCATTTCTTTTTAGTGATGGAACAGACGGATTCCTGTAAATGCCATCGCCATGTTGTACTTGTTGCAGCACTCGATGACAGCGTCATCACGAACCGATCCGCCCGGCTCTGCGATGTACTGGACGCCGCTCTTGTGTGCGCGCTCGATGTTGTCGCTGAACGGGAAGAAGGCATCGGAACCTAAGGTTACGCCCTTCATCTGGTCGAGCCATGCACGTTTCTCTTCTCTTGTGAAGACTTCCGGTTTTACTTTGAAGATCTTCTCCCATGCGCCGTCTGCGAGAACATCCATGTACTCCTCGCCGATGTAAACGTCGATCGCATTGTCACGGTCTGCGCGGCGGATGCCGTCTACGAACTGCAGATCCAGCACCTTCGGGCACTGACGCAGGAACCAATTGTCGGCTTTCTGTCCGGCAAGACGGGTGCAGTGCACACGGGACTGCTGGCCTGCGCCGACACCGATGGCCTGACCGTCTTTGACGAAGCATACGGAGTTGGACTGGGTATATTTTAAGGTAATCAGTGCAATCTTCAGATCGCGTTTTGCTGCTTCCGGAATCTCTTTGTTCTCGGTTACCACGTTGGAGAGCAGCTCATCGTCGATCGGCAGCTCCTGGCGGCCCTGCTCAAAGGTAATGCCGAAGACCTGTTTGTGCTCGAGCGGAGCCGGACGGTAATTCTCGTCGATTTTGATGACGCAGTAGTTACCTTTTTTCTTTGCTTTCAAGATTTCCAGTGCTTCATCGGTAAATCCCGGAGCGATGACACCGTCAGAAACCTCACGTTTGATCAGAGATGCGGTGTCTTTGTCGCAGACATCAGAAAGTGCGATAAAGTCGCCGAAAGAAGACATACGGTCTGCGCCTCTGGCTCTTGCATAGCGCATGCTAACGGAGAAAGCTCTCCATATCGTCTACCCAGTAAATTTTACGCAGGGTCTCGTCCAGCGGAAGACCTACGGCTGCACCTGCCGGGGAAACGTGCTTGAAGGAAGTTGCTGCCGGAAGACCGGTGGCTGCTTTCAGCTCACGTACCAGCTGCCAGCCATTGAAGGCATCCAGAAAATTGATATAGCCCGGACGGCCGCTTAATACTTCGATCGGAAGATCTCTGTCATCATCCATGTAAATTCTGGAAGGTTTCTGGTTCGGGTTGCATCCGTATTTTAACGCTAATTCTTTCATGATTTTCTCCTTTCGCAAAACACTCGATTTCTTATTTATTTTTATTCACGATTCTTGTCTCATACTTGCCGGTTGCAATGTCGATATAGCGTGTGAAGAGGGACACCTTGTTGTCCTCGTTTAAGCTGCTCCAGAGCAGTTCGGTGAAAGCATCGATGTCATCCGGAATCTCGACCAGTTTTGGCTCACCCTCAAAGCTTGGCAGCGGATTGCCGTCGTGCATGTAGGTGTGGATGAAATGGCCTTCCCCTGCTACACAGTTATCATAGGAGAAGGTGTAGCGGTTGCACTGGGACGGATCGCCGTTATTGCTCTTTAAGATCGACATCTGGTAGCCGTACGTTCCGTTCTCTACGTGCATCACACCGGAAATACGAGGAGTGTAGTTCGGTGCATCCGGCTCAAACTCTCTGCTTCGAAGGGATACCTCAAACGTTTTTCCCTGCTCCAGTCCTTCGTATACGGTATCGGTCTGGTCTCCGTTTGTTACGATCGTATCATTTCCCAGAACGCGTACTGGTGCGTAGATGATCAGGCTCGGATCTTCCAGCTTCGACGGATCAAACGCCTGTGTGCGGATTCCCTCACCCTCCTCAACAAAGACACGGTTGCGGCTGTTCTGGCTTCTGCCCATAATAAAGTATCCGGCAACGGCTTTTGTGCCGTCTTTGGATCTGCCGATCACAATTCCTCTTCCTGGATATGCATTTCCTTTTAATTCCTGTTCCAGTGATACTTTTTTCATCTTCTGATCTCCTTTTCAAGGTGGCTGGAATGGGATTTTCTGTTTTTGGATAAAAAAACAGACCCACTCCCCCAAGCATTCTTCTGCCCAGACGGTCGGCCTCTTCTCACGCTATACTCCCTGTGGTCATTTCCACTTCCGTCAGTCGTATAACTGCCTTTACCTTAACATGGAAAATCCCGCCTGTCAAGGGACACGGCGGGATTTTCTTAAAATAAAATTTTCAGAATGCACGAAGACAGCTCCGGTGGATTCTGCAAATGTGCGGGTGAACGTCAACTTAGAACCCCTCTCTGTGACGCTCTTTTCGCAGTTCATAGCGGCGTTTTCCGCCCTCCCACTCGGCCTCCTGCTCCGGGGATTCCAGAATCAGGCCCGGGACGGGAAGTGCGCGGCCGTTCTCGTCGATGGCCACCATCACCACGTAGGCACGGTTGATCATTTTCCGAATGCCGGTCGCAAGCTCTTCCACGTACGTGTCGACGCGCACCTCCATTGAGGTGCGTCCGACATACGTCACTCTTCCGACCAGTACGACGGTGTCGTTCAGAAAAGCAGGATGCTTGAAGTTCAGATTGTCGATGCACGCGGTGGTGATTTCGTGGCCGCAGTGGCGGCGTCCCACCAGACCGGCAAGCTCATCGACCACGCGACCAGCTGGCCGCCGAACAGACGGCCATAGCCGTTGATATGGCGGTGCATCAGAAGATACGACTGCTCTGTCTCAGAATCTTTTACGCGTTTCTTTGCCATTTCTTCCATTTTACCAATACGCTCCTTTTCACATCCTGTTTTTTGTATCTTTATACGTTCGCAAGCGCCTGATCAAGGTCTGCAATGATATCGTTCACATCCTCGATGCCGACTGACAGACGGATCAGATCCGGCAGAACACCGGCTTCGATGAGCTGCTGATCGTTCAGCTGGCGATGGGTATGGCTTGCCGGGTGCAGAACGCAGCTTCTTGCATCGGCAACGTGTGTTACAATTGCTACCATTTTCAGGCCGTTCGTGAAGCGCATCGCGCCGTCTCTTCCGCCCTTTGGTCCGAAGCAGAGAACGCCGCAGGTTCCGTTCGGCATGTATTTTTCTGCCAGCGCATGGTATTTGCTGTCTGCAAGGCCTGCGTACTCAACCCATGCTACCTTCGGGTGGTTTTTCAGGAACTCTGCCACTTTCTCGGCATTTCTGCAGTGACGCTCCACGCGCAGGTGCAGGGTCTCCAGACCGACATTCGTCAGGAATGCATTCTGCGGGGACTGGCACGCTCCCATATCACGCATCAGCTGTGCGGTTGCTTTTGTGATATACGCTTTTTTTACCGAATTTCTGCGTATAAATCACGCCGTGGTACGATTCGTCCGGTGTAGTAAGGCCCGGGAATTTGTCTGCATGCGCATCCCAGTCGAAGTTTCCGGAATCGACAATCGCTCCGCCGAGCGCCATTGCATGGCCGTCCATGTATTTTGTGGTGGAATGGGTGACAATATCTACACCGAACTCGAACGGACGGCAGTTGATCGGGGTTGCAAAGGTGTTGTCGCAGATCATCGGAACGCCGTGCTCATGTGCAAGTTTAACAAACTTGTCAATGTCAAGTACAACACCTGCCGGGTTGGAAATCGTCTCGGCAAAGACAGCTTTGGTGTTCGGCTGGAATGCTTTTTCCAGCTCATCTGCCGGCGCATCCTGGTCCACGAGGGTAGTCTCGATGCCGAATCGTTTTAAGGTAACGGCGAGCAGGTTGGAGGTTCCTCCATAAACCTTTGCCGCGCAGACAACGTGGTCGCCTGCCTCACAGATGTTGGTAACAGCAAGCATCGTTGCCGCCTGGCCGGAAGATGTGAGCATGGCTGCCACGCCGCCCTCCAGATCGCAGATTTTCTGTGCTACGACGTCGTTCGTCGGGTTCTGCAGACGGGAATAGAAATATCCCTCTTCCTCCAGATCGAACAGTTTTCCCATTTCCTCGCTGGTTGCATATTTGAATGTTGTGCTCTGGTAAATCGGAAGTACACGCGGCTCACCGTTTTTCGGCTGCCATCCTCCCTGTACACAGATTGTGTCCTGGCTGTATCCCATAATTTTTCTCCCTTCTGTAAGTGAAACCGGTCCACCGGGCCGATTTCTGCTGTGCTCAGCGCCATAATAATACCCCCACCCGGGATGCCCAGGCGAGGGTATCGCTTTTTCCTATTATAACTCTGTTTGTTCTTTCCTGCAACTATATGCGCACAGATTTAGGAGAGATATTCATCCACATATTTCTGGATATTGGAAGCATTCACAATCTTCTGCGCCTGGCCGTCCTCCACAACGAGAAGAGTCGGTGCCTGCATGATGCCGTACTGTGCGGCAAGATCCGGGTGACGCTCTGCGTCGATCACCTCATACTGCTCCTCGGCGAGCATTTCTTTTGCCATTTTGCAGTTCGGGCAGGTGCTTGTCGTGAACAGGTACATGCCGTCTTCCTCGATTTTATCTGCTGCTGCAGCGGCTTTCGGCTCTTCTTTTCCAGCGGCCTGCTCTGCCAGTTTCTCTGCTGCGCCGTACGATTTCATTTTCTGCTCCGGCGATTTGGAGTGGATGATATCATATACAGTTCTGTTCTTGTACTCCTGGCGTTTTCCGTCGTTCCAGTTCTTGACCGGACGGTAATATCCCGTGATACGGCTGTAAACCTCTGCCTCTTTTCCACAGATCGGACATGTAAAATGCTCGCCGGCGAGATAGCCGTCGTTCGCACAAACAGAATACGTCGGGGACAGCGTGTAGTACGGCAGTTTGTAGTTCTCTGCAATCTTCCGCACAAGGGAAGCTGCTGCTTTCCAGTCCGGCAGTTTTTCGCCAAGGAACGCATGGAATACAGTTCCCGAGGTGTACAGCGTCTGCAGATCATCCTGAATATCAAGCGCAGAGAAAATATCCTCGGTATAGTCCACCGGCAGATGGGAGCTGTTGGTGTAGTACGGGGTATCTCCCTCATGGCCTGCGGTCTTGATATCCGGCCATTTTGCACGGTCGTGTTTTGCCAGACGGTATGCGGTCGACTCCGCCGGAGTTGCCTCAAGGTTGTACAGATCGCCGTACTCCTCCTGGTAATCAGAAAGACGCTCTCTCATATGGTTCAGAACTTCTTTCGTAAACTGCTGTGTCTTCGGATCCTCCAGACCCTTTCCGAGCCATGCGGCATTTAAGCCGGCCTCGTTCATACCGATCAGACCGATGGTTGAGAAGTGGTTCTCAAACGTTCCAAGGTACCGTTTCGTATATGGATACAGTCCCTCGTCCAGGAGGCGGGTAATGACCTCACGTTTCGTCTTTAACGAACGTGCGGCAATATCCATCATATGATCGAGACGGCGGTAGAACTCTTTCTCATCTTTGGACTGATATGCGATACGCGGCATATTGATGGTGACAACGCCGACCGATCCGGTGCTCTCGCCGGAACCGAAGAATCCGCCGGTTTTCTTTCGAAGCTCACGCAGATCCAGGCGGAGACGGCAGCACATGGAGCGCACGTCGCTTGGTTTCATATCGCTGTTGATGTAGTTGGAGAAGTACGGGGTACCGTATTTTGCAGTCATTTCGAACAGCAGACGGTTATTCTCCGTATCGGACCAGTCAAAATCGGATGTGATGGAGTAGGTCGGGATCGGGTACTGGAAGCCTCTTCCGTTGGCATCTCCCTCGATCATCGTCTCGATGAACGCTTTGTTGACCATATCCATCTCTTTTTTACAGTCTTTGTACTTGAAGTCCATCTCCTTGCCGCCGACGATCGCCGGAAGCTCCGCGAGGTCATCCGGTACGGTCCAGTCGAGTGTGATGTTGGAGAACGGTGCCTGGCTTCCCCAGCGGCTCGGTGTGTTGACGCCGTAGATAAACGCCTCGATGCACTTCTTCACTTCGCCGTAGCTTAAGTTGTCCACTTTGACGAACGGCGCCAGATACGTATCAAATGAAGAAAATGCCTGCGCACCTGCCCACTCGTTCTGCATAATGCCGAGGAAGTTGACCATCTGGTTGCACAGAACCGAAAGATGTCTTGCCGGAGAAGAAGTAATCTTTCCGTTGATGCCGCCAAGTCCTTCTTTGATGAGCTGTTTTAACGACCATCCTGCACAGTAGCCGGTCAGCATCGACAGGTCGTGGATGTGAATATCCGCGTTGCGGTGTGCCTCGGCGATCTCGTCATCATAAATCTCTGATAACCAGTAGTTGGCTGTGATCGCGCCGGAATTGCTTAAGATCAGACCGCCGACAGAATACGTTACGGTCGAGTTCTCTTTTGACACGCCAGTCCTCTACTTTTACGTAGCTGTCCACAATCTCTTTGTAGTCTACGATCGTCGATTTCATGTTGCGGATTTTTTTCCCTCTGCTTGCGGTACAGAATGTAGCTTTTGCCACTTCTGCGTAGCCGCACTGGATCAGCACGTTCTCCACGCTGTCCTGAATTGCCTCCACTGAAATTTTTCCGTCTTTGATCTTGGACTGAAAGTCCGCTGTTACGCGCAGTGCCAGCATCTGAAGCATGTCATCGCTGAACTGCATATCTTTTGCGCCGAATGCTTTTCCAATCGCATCGGTAATCTTTTTCATCTGGAACTCTGCAATCGTTCCGTCTCTCTTTTCTACCTGAAACATGGAATCCCTCCTGTTAATTCAACCGTTTCTGCAAGGCCTTTTTAAGGTTCCACTCTTTGCAGTGTCTGAACCATATGATAGCAGAGCATGTTTCTCCCGTCAATAGTAAAAAGTACCATATCTAGTGTGAAATTTTCTAACATCACTAGATATGGTACTTTTACTTGTATTCTGTCCCTTCCATTTTTCGGCGCTGTACGGCGCTTAAAGGGATGTACTGCCGTTTTTAAGCCCGCTTGCCATACCTCTATACCCTCGGATAGATATCCTTCGGTACATAGGCTTTTACGCGGATGCCTTCCGGCAGATATTCTTCTTCGAGCAGAATTCCGTATCCGCGGATCAGTGAAATCGTTCCCGCCTTATCGTACGGATAGAGGCGCTCGATATAGATTTTTCCCTCCATCATCCACGAGGAGAGTAAATTTTTGAGGTCTTCGAGTCCCTGTCCTGTTTTGGCAGAGACCGCAAGGCTCGCGTCTGCCCGGAAATCTTTTACAACCATCGGGGCGAGAAGCTTATCCTGCTTGTTCAGCAGGGTGACGATCTTTTTGTCCTCAACTTTCAGTTCCCGCAGCGTATCGTACACGACCTGCATCTGCAGCTCCATCTGCGGATTTGACGTATCCACAACGTGGAGAATATAGTCGGCATACCGTGCTTCCTCCAGCGTACTGCGGAATGCATCGATCAGATGATGTGGCAGCTTATTGATAAATCCAACCGTATCGGTCAGCAGGATTTCCTGTCCATCCGGAAGGGTCAGTGACCGCGTCGTCGTATCCAGTGTGGAAAACAGCATTGCATCTGCCAGAATTTCCGATCCTGTCAGTGCATTTAAAAGACTGCTCTTTCCCGCTGACGTATAGCCTACGAGCGCCGCTACCGGGATTTTGGAACGTTTTCTGCCTTCACGAAGGAGCTCTCTGTGCTGGCGTACTTCCTCAAGCTCACGTTTACTGCGTAATACGCGTGCGGATCAGGCGCCGGTCGGTTTCCAGCTTTTTCTCTCCCGGTCCTCTCGTACCGATTCCGCCGCCGAGACGGGAAAGCGATGTGCCAAGGCCGGAAAGTCGGGACGCACGGTACTTTAACTGGGCCAGCTCAACCTGGATTTTTACCCTCGCTGCTCACGGCGCGCGCCGCAAAGATATCCAGGATCAAAAGCGTACGGTCCATGATCTTGCATTCCAGTGCTTCCTCCAGCCCTTTTAACTGGATCGAGGAGAGCTCATCGTCGCAGATGATGCCCGTCGCATCGCAGGCGCGCACCAGAATTTTTCAATTCCTCTAATTTTCCTTTTCCGATGTACGTTCCCGGATGAATGGCCTCCCGCACCTGCACCACGGCGGCCCTCCACCTTCGCACCGGCGGTGCTGGCCAGTTCCGCCAGCTCGTCGAGCGATTCTTCTGCGTTTGCGCCGCCGTTTTCCTGTACGCCGACCAGAATCACGCGCTCCTGTTCTTCTCTTAAATCAAACAATCCAACTTCCTCCGTCTGTTATCGGTTCTGGAGAAACGTATTTTCCCGCTGCGCCGCGGTGTTTTCCGGGTATGCTGCCAGAAAATCCGCCATCAGCGACTTCGCGGTATCAAAATCCGCCCGTTTTCATAGGATACAATCTGGTTGAACAGCAGATTTTCCCGGTCGGAATCCTCTGCCGTTTTGAGTCCTTCCTCGATATACGAGAGTGCACTGTCCGTGTCGTTTTCCGCAAGTGCGCAGAGCGCCAGCCCGTTGTTTGCTGCCGCCGCAAAGCCATCTGTCGAAAGATACGAAGAAAACAGTGCTTTCGCCTCGTCGTTCTGACCATTGGAAAGGTAAACCTCGCCGAGCATTTCCATCGCCGCGCTGCTGCCGTCTTTCATTGCCTTCGAGAACGCTTTGACCGCCTCGTCCTGCTCCTCCAGATAGTAGTATGCGCAGCCGATGTTATAATAATCCTCGGTCGTTTTCGGCTCAATCTTCACTGCCGCTTCGAGGTAACGGTCTCCGTCCGCCTTCATGCTGCTCTCCTGATACAGCTCGTAAATGTCAAGGCAGAGCTGATAGCTCTCCTTCGTCTCCACTGCCGCATCAAAATCCACCTTCGCCTGCTCGTAATTCTTCTGCAGGAAGTACGCGCGTCCCCTAAGGAACAGCGCATCGGCATCGGCCTTTTCTTCCTGAATATTGGTGCAGATCTCAATGGCTCCATCCAGATCTCCGGCCTGTACGCAGGTTTCCGCCTCGTAATACATGACATCGCGCGAAAACTCCGCGTCTTTGTGCTTCATGCTCGAAAGACTGCTCTTGAAAGCCTCTTTTGCCTTGTCATACTCCTGGCTTTTCAGATAAGCGATGCCGAGCGACCGGTAGCTCTCCGCCAGTCGGTCGCCTGCCTTTACGGCTCCCTCCAGCATCGCAATCGACGTTACGTAGTCCTTCTGTTCGAGCGCCTCGATGCCCTTTTTATAAAGCTTTGAATTTTTATTTTCACAGCCGCCAAGCACCATTGCCGCCGCCAGAAAAAAGATTACCAGTCTTTTTTTCATTCTGTCACAAGTCCTTCTTTATGCATCACAGAAACAACCTGGTCTACGTATTTGCACACGTTGCGTCGTCCGGTGCTTCCACCATGACACGGATCACCGGCTCGGTGCCGCTCTCTCTTACGAGGATGCGTCCGTCATCGCCCAGGACCTCTGCTACGTCTTCTACTGCTTTCTGTACTGCCGGGTTGGCCTTTGCAGCTGCTTTGTTTGCCACGCGGACATTCTTTAAGAGCTGCGGGTAAATCACTACCTCGGCTGTCAGGGTGCTGAGCGGGAGTTTCTTATCTATCAGCACTTCCATCACCATCAGGGAGGTCAGGATTCCGTCACCGGTCGTCGCGTGCTTGCTGAAAATGATGTGGCCGGACTGCTCTCCGCCGAGAGAATAGCCGTTTGCCATCATGTTCTCGCACACGTATTTGTCGCCGACTGCCGTCTTCTCATACCGGATACCGGCGCGGTCACACGCTTTGTAAAGACCGAGGTTTGACATGATCGTGGTCACGATCGTATCTCCGTTTAACTGGCCTTTTTCTTTTAAGTATTTACCGCAGACATACATGATCAGGTCTCCGTCTACCACATTTCCCAGCTCATCGACAGCGATGCAGCGGTCTGCGTCTCCGTCGTAGGCAAATCCGACATCGAGGTGTTTCTCTCTTACATATTTCTGAAGCTCTTCGATGTGGGTGGAACCACAGCCGCAGTTGATGTTTGTTCCGTCCGGCTCGTTGTGGATCACATATGTCTTGGCGCCGATGGCATCAAACACGCTCTTGGCTACGGAAGAGGCACTTCCGTTGGAGCAGTCGAGTCCGACTCTCATGTTTTTAAAGGATTTTGTCGGAATCGAGATCAGGTGTCCAATGTAGCGGTTCCTTCCGGCTGCAAAATCCACGGTGCGTCCGATGTCTTCTCTCGTTGCGAACGGGATCTTCGGTGTTCCGTCGTCGATGTAGGCTTCGATCTGCGCTTCGATGTCGGCTTCCAGTTTCTGTCCCAGGCCGTTGATGACTTTGATTCCGTTGTCATAGAACGGGTTGTGGCTGGCGGAGATCATAATTCCGCAGTCAAAGTTTTCGGTACGGACAACATAGGAAACGCTCGGGGTGGTCGTTACGTGCAGCAGATAAGCGTCTGCTCCCGATGCGGTCAGTCCTGCTACCAGCGAATATTCGAACATGTAGCTGGAGCGTCTGGTGTCTTTTCCAATGACGATCTGTGCTTTGTGGTCTTTTCCGAAATACCATCCGAGGAATCTTCCCACTTTATATGCATGCTCAACCGTCAGATCAATGTTTGCTTCTCCGCGAAATCCATCTGTTCCAAAATATTTACCCATGGTATGCTCCTTTCCCCTTTCGGGCAGAAAGCGTGTCTGAAATTTTTTGCAATCATTCAAACACGCTTTTTCTGGTTATTCACTCAAATAACAAAATATCGTAATTAGTCGTACAGCTTCTCGCTGTATACGCCGTCCGCAATCAGTTTGCGGAATGCTTCTGTTACGGAAGCTTTGTCTTCCTGATACGTTACGCCGAACCACTCTGCGTCGGTCGGAAGAACTTTTACTTCTGCTTTTCCTGCGTGCAGCAGCTCGTCGATGTAGATCGGAAGGAGGTACTCGCCTTTTACATCTCCCTCTTTCTGTGCAGAAAGGAATTCAACAAAGCCTTTCTCCAGAAGATCAATGAACTCCGGCTGCAGTCCCCACATGTTCATGGAAACAAGGGAGTTTTTGTCGATCGGATCAACCGTTCCGTCTTCTTTTTCAACGCCTGCGCCCTCTGCGGTCTTTACGATGTTTTTCGTCTCGTTGACACCGGTCAGGTTCCGTTTTCATCAACGACGCAGACACCTCTTGTAACACCGCCGTTGTCACTTAAGGTGTTTCCAAGCACGAATCCTGCCATGGAGATCGGCATAACTTCATCCACATCATGCTCCTGTACGAGGTAGTCGTGCAGTTTTACGAACGGATCTTTTCCGTAATAGTCATCAGCATTGATAACAGCAAACGGCTCTTTTACAAGACCTTTGCAGGCAAGAACGGCCTGGCCGGTTCCCCACGGTTTGGTACGGCCTTCCGGTTTTGCAAAGCCTGCCGGCAGATCATCGAGCTCCTGGAATGCATATTCCACCTCTGTGATTTTGCTGATGCGGTTGCCGATGACTTCCTTGAAATCTTTCTCCAGATCCTTGCGGATGATGAAGACTACTTTGTTGAAGCCGGCTTTCAGTGCATCGTGGATGGAATAATCCATGATGATCTCCCCGTTTGGTCCTACTGGCTCAAGCTGTTTGATTCCCTTTCCAAATCTGCTGCCGATTCCGGCTGCCATGATCACAAGTGCTGTTTTCTTCATAGCGTTTTCCCTTTCTCTTTTCCCCTTTTTTCTCTTGTTTATTCTATCAGCAATCGATCCTATAGACCAATCGTGATTCGCAGCGTTTATTATTATGCTTCTTCCTGCATGCTGCTCAGCTTTGCGGCCTGATCGGCTGCAATCAGACTGTCGATGATTTCATCCAGATCGCCGTTCATGATGGCGTCCAGTTTGTATAAGGTCAGTTTGATTCTGTGATCCGTCACACGTCCCTGCGGGAAGTTGTACGTACGGATCTTCTCGGAGCGGTCTCCCGTTCCGACCTGGCTCTTTCGAAGCTCGGCCATCTCATCGTGCTGTTTCTGCTGCTCTAAGTCGTACAGACGGGCACGCAGAATCTTCAGTGCCTTGTCCTTATTCTTTAACTGTGATTTCTCATCCTGGCAGGAAATGACGATGCCGCTCGGGAAGTGGGTCAGACGGACTGCTGAGTCGGTCGTATTGACACACTGGCCGCCGTTTCCGGAAGCACGGAATACATCGAATTTGTAATCTTTCGGGTCGATCTGTACTTCGACGTCGTCCACCTCCGGCATGATCGCTACGGTCATGGTTGAGGTATGGATTCTTCCGCCGGACTCGGTTTCCGGCACACGCTGTACGCGGTGCGTGCCGCTCTCGTACTTCATCCGGGAGTACGCGCCTGCTCCGTTGATCAGAAGTGTTGCGTCTTTAAAGCCGCCGATTCCGTTTTCATCGGCGCTGGTCAGCTCTGTTTTCCAGCCGCGGCTCTCTGCGTATTTGATGTACATACGGCAGATTTCTGCGGTAAAGAGTGCCGCCTCGTCTCCGCCGGCACCTGCGCGGAACTCTACGATAACGTTCTTGTCATCGTTCGGGTCTTTCGGCAGAAGCAGGACTTTGAGTTCCTGCTCCAGCTCCTCTACGCGTTTTTTTCGCATCGGAGAGCTCTTCTTTCAGCATTTCACGCATCTCTTCGTCGGATTCCTCCTCGAGAAGCATCAGGCTCTCTTCGATGGTCTGTTTCTGTGTTTTATAGTCCTTATATGCGTCTGCGATCGGCTGGAGTTCTGCCTGCTCCTTCATCAGCTTCTGGAACTTCGCCGCATCGGCAGCGACGTCCGGCTCGCTTAACTGATTCAGTACCTCCTCGAGACGCATGAGGATATCATCAAGTTTATCAAACATAAAATGACTGCTCCTTTTTGCTGTTTTCGTCTGTTTATGATGTCATTATGGTGTCAAAATTAAAATTCATTTCTGTCAGGGTTTTTTGTGCCAGATACCGGTCACCACGCGGTCCAGGCCTGCCAGATCTTTCAGAACCTGTACATCGGCAAAGCCGTGGGTTTCCATCAGCTCCCGCACTTCATCTCCCTGATCGTATCCAATTTCAAAACAGAGCTTTCCGCCCTCTTTTAAATAGCTTCCTGCCTGCTCTGTAATCTTCCGGTAAAAGACAAGACCGTCCGCACTGCCGTCGAGTGCCATCCGCGGCTCATGGTCGCGCACCTCCGGCATCAGCGTTTCAATCACATCCGTGCGGATATACGGCGGATTGCTTGCGATCACATCGAAGGTTCCCTCGATGTTTTCAAATAAGTTGCTCTTTACGAACGATGCCCGTCCGCCCGCCTGTGCGCCGTTCTTTTCCGCAACCTGTAAGGCTTTCTCGGAGAGATCCGCGCCGATTCCAGTGCAGTCCTCTCTCGTCACAAGAAGCGATATGAGAATGCATCCCGAACCGGTGCAGAGATCGAGAATCCGTGCATCTTTTGGAAGGCCGCGGAGCGCTTCCTCCACAAGAATCTCGGTGTCCTGCCGCGGAATCAGTACATGCTCATTCACAAAAAAAGGGATTCCGTAGAACCACGCCTCTCCGGTCAGCTGCTGCAGCGGAATGTGTTCGCCGCGCTTTCTGACCAGCGCTTCGTACTGCTCCTGCTGTTCTTTTGGCATTTCATCTTCACTGTGTACAAAGTAGGTGCTGTGGCTGATCCCGCAGACATGCTCCAGTAAAAGCCATGCGTCCTGCCGGGCTTCCTCCACCCCCTGCTTTTGTAAGTACAGAATAGCGGATTCCAGTGCAGATTTCAAGTTTTTTCTATCGTGCACACTCATCGGTCACGGCTCCTCATGTTCTTTCTTTTCGGTTTTGGCCGGGTACGTATAACCAAAGTTTTCGTTCAGGTACGCTCTCCAGTCAAACACAGCCTCCACAGCGGCGATCGCAACCTCTGCCATCTCGGCATCCGGCTCGCGCGTCGTCAGGTGCTGCAGCATCAGGCCCGGTTTACTGATCAGGTTGACCAGTTTATTGTCACTTTTTCCCGCCAGGCGGATAATTTCATACGAAACGCCCGCGATCACCGGAATGAGAAGCAGGCGGATCACAATTTTCAGCACCGGGGAATCGACCCGGATGAACATGAAAAAGATGATGCTGATGACGATGACGTACATAAGAAAAGCTCGTTCCGCAGCGCTTGTGCTCCCGGGAACTCTTTAAGACGTTTTCCACGTTCAGTTCCAGACCGTGCTCGACGCAGTTGATGCATTTATGCTCGGCGCCGTGGTACATGAACACGCGCTGAATGTCTTCCATACGGGAAATGGCTGCCAGATAGCCGAGGAACAGTGCCACACGCACAAAGGCCTCTGCCACCGCGGTCAGTGTCGTTCCGGCTCCCGCTTTGTGCAGCAGTTCGGACAGGAAGTACGGCACCATCAGAAAGAGAACGACGGCGATGACAACGGAAAATGTGACGGTTCCGTACATCATCAGCCTGTCTGTCTTTTCTTTTTTCGCTTTCTGCTGCTCCTCTTCCTCTTTCGTCGCCGGCTTTTTCTTTTCCTCCTCCTCGTCCTCATAGAACGAAGCGGAGTACATAAGGGAACTCATGCCGACGATCATCGAATCGGCAAAGCTGAAGACACCGCGCAGAATCGGAACTTTTAAAAGCCCCTTGTGCTTTGTCAGCGGCTTGTGCTGCTCTACTTTAACCTCAATCTCCCCGTCCGGCCGGCGTACTGCGACGGAATAGCGGTCCTTGTTCATCATCATGACGCCTTCCATCACGGCCTGGCCGCCAATATTGGATGATTTCATAATTTACGTTTACCTCCTCAAAGGGGATTTTCTGCATCCGTAACGCAAGAACGGGCTGAGATCTTCCAACCTCAGCCCGTTTTTCATCTTGCTTGATTCAATTCTTATTTCATGCCGTATTTCTTGTTGAACTTCTCGATACGTCCACGAGCTGCAGCAGCTTTCTGCTGGCCAGTGTAGAACGGATGGCATTTAGAACAGATCTCAACATGGATCTCTTTCTTGGTAGAACCTGTTACGAAAGTATTTCCGCAGTTGCAGGTAACAGTTGCCTGATGGTATTCTGGATGGATTCCTTCTCTCATTTTATTCACCTCTTCTTAATATTGTTATCTTCTCAGATTTACTCTGATGATTTCGTATTTCAGGCTGACAAAATCTCATCAACCTTGCACAGCTTTCTCATTGTATCACACAATTTTGAAAATTGCAAGCCTTATACTATTTTTTGTTTTTTTAAAATTTGAATCAGTTCGCCGTTGTTTCTGGTGCGGGCAAACATGTTCAGAATATTTTCCACGGCTTCCTCGGATTTCATGCCGTTTAATGCCTTCCGCATATTGTAAACGGCCTCCTGCTCATCCGGTGTCAGAAGCAGATCTTCTCTTCTTGTTCCCGATTTGGCTATGTCGATGGCCGGGAAGACGCGGCGTTCCTGCAGTTTCCGGTCGAGCACGAGTTCCATGTTTCCGGTGCCTTTGAATTCCTCGTAAACGACATCGTCCATCTTGCTTCCGGTGTCCACAAGCGCCGTTGCAAGAATCGTCAGGCTTCCGCCCTCGCGCATGTTTCTGGCCGCGCCGAAAAACCGTTTCGGCATGTAGAGTGCTGCCGGATCGAGACCGCCGGAAAGGGTACGGCCGCTCGGCGGAACGGTCAGGTTGTAAGCTCTGGCGAGACGTGTGATGCTGTCGATGAAGATCGTAACGTCTTTTTTACTCTCCACAAGACGTTTCGCGCGCTCAATGACCATCTCGGACACGCGTTTGTGGTGCTCCGGCTGCTCATCAAACGTGGAATAAATAACCTCCACATTGGAGCCCTGGATCGCTTCTTTGATGTCGGTGACCTCCTCCGGCCGCTCGTCGATCAGAAGGATGATCAGATACATCTCCGGGTTGTTCCGCAGGATGGATTTTGCCGCATCCTTCAAAAGCGTCGTTTTTCCGGCTTTCGGCGGGGAGACGATCATGCCTCGCTGGCCCTTTCCGATCGGACTTACAAGATCCACGATCCGCATCGCCATGCTTCCGCCCGGGCGCTCAAGGCGCAGCCGCTCATCCGGGAAGACCGGTGTCATATCTTCGAAATTGCCGCGGCGCATGATCTGGTCGAGCGGCAGATTGTTGACGCTCTTTAAGTATAAAAGGGCGCTGAATTTTTCGGTTGCGGACTTTACTCTCGTGTTTCCACGGATGATATCTCCCGTTTTCAGTCCGAAACGGCGGATTTGGGACGGGGAAACGTAGACATCGCTGTCGCCCGGCATATAGTTGTCGGAGCGGATAAATCCAAATCCGTCCGGCATGACCTCGAGGATGCCGCAGGCCTCCTGGCCGCTGTCGAGCGTGCTGGTTTCCTGACGCGGTTCCTGTCTCGTCTCTGGTCTTGCTTCCTGACGCAGCGGCTCCTGTCTCATTTCCTGCCCTGCTTCCTGACGCGGCTCCTGTCTTTGCTCTTCCTCACGGTTATTCTGATTATAATTCCGTGGTTCCTGAAATCTACGCTCATTGAAACGCGGCGCTCTTGGACGGTACTCCTGGCGCTCTCCGTTTTCACTGCGCTCTTCCCGGCGGACATACCGCGGTCTCTGGTACGGGCGCGCGGTGCCGTTTTCCGAGGTTTCCCGATTCTGGCGCTCCATACCGTCCTCCCGCTTTTCCTGCGGTTCCTGATTCTGATCTTGTACAGTTTCCGTCTTTTTTTCCTCTTTTAGAACCGCCGGCTCTTCCATGTTTTTCTGATTTTCTTTCTGATCTTCTTCCAGCATCCGCTCAATCAGCGCTTCTTTCCGCAGGGTGGAAATCCCCTTCATGTTTCTGGATTTTGCCAGCGCTTTCAGCGTGCTCAAAGGCAATGACTCATACTTTTCTCTTGTCATACCATTTTTCCTCTATCTATTCTCTATTTGATTTTCGGTTCTGTTTGGAGTTTTTAAGATATTTGATGCGCGAATATTTTTGCTGCAATTATTTAGAATCTGATTTTTGTCATTTTACTGCTGTGGATTTTTCTGCGGTTAGTGGACTCGAACCCACACGCCGAAAGGCACAGGAACCTAAATCCTGCACGTCTGCCAATTCCGTCATAACCGCATATTATTTTTTCGAGAAAAAGAAAAACCCCAATAGAAAACCTCCATGGGCGTTTTCTATGGGTTATTTAGTGAAGCATCGGGGATTCGAACCCCGGACAACTTGATTAAAAGTCAAGTGCTCTACCGACTGAGCTAATGCTCCGTAAAATATGCCTAGTTCCGGAATCGAACCAGAGACACGAGGATTTTCAGTCCTCTGCTCTACCAACTGAGCTAACTAGGCATAAAATTGCGGGAGTAGGATTTGAACCTACGACCTTCGGGTTATGAGCCCGACGAGCTTCCAGACTGCTCCATCCCGCGATATCCTATTTTTGTACTTGATTTCTCAAGTAAAGCCGATGATCGGACTCGAACCGATAACCTGCTGATTACAAATCAGCTGCTCTGCCAATTGAGCCACATCGGCCGATTGCCTGATTGGCAAGTGGGTGGGTGGTGGAGTTCGAACCACCGGAAGCAATTTGCAGCAGATTTACAGTCTGTCCCCTTGCCACTCG
>ENA-OQJT01000092-OQJT01000092.1-human-gut-metagenome-genome-assembly--contig:-NODE-92-length-20535-cov-1.156262_pt1 | contig 20535 bp, 28 predicted proteins | sample MGYA00242612_ERZ504779 | MGnify/ENA primary metagenome ERZ504779 (study PRJEB26092, sample SAMD00036366) | human gut metagenome | host: Homo sapiens | study: EMG produced TPA metagenomics assembly of...
ATTTCAATTTTCCTGCTATTAACTGGTAACATAAAGCATTGAAAATTTCCATGTCTTTGTCGAAAAATGCGAAGTGGTCTGCCCTCTTCAAAGTGATACGCACCGATAAAATATGCTGTGGTGTCGTATTTACAGAAATATAATGCTTTGAGTTGATTGTAACACAGAGAGGACAGTTTGTCATCAAATTTCTCTCTAAAAGTCAAGGGTAAAAGACGAGGGTCTAAAATGAATATATGCTTACTTTTTATTCTCTAATCAAACCCTTATTACATAAAAACCGCGCAAGCCAATCTCCTCCGATGCACTTGCGCGATTTCGTCTGATATACACATACCAAAATTATTATTTACATTTGCTACAGCATTTGACTGTTTTATGCATTCTCAATCTCTGTCTTATACTTTTTAAGAATCATATTCTGGATATTCTCGCGTGTGGCAGAGTTAATCGGATGGGCTATATCCCTGTACTCGCCATCGTTTGCCTTACGGCTTGGCATGGCGATGAAAAGTCCCTTTTCTCCTTCGATTACCTTGATGTCATGTACCACGAATTCATCATCGATTGTGATTGACACAACCGCCTTCATCTTGCCCTCTTTTCTACCTTACGAATTCTGATGTCTGTAATCTGCATATTTTTGTCCCCCTGGTCTGTTTTTAAATTACATATCTTACATTTTTTTCTTTTACTATCATGACTCCATCCTCACCACAATAGCAGGTGTTTGGATTGATGGTTCCACGGCTCTCTACGATGCAATTTTCGAGGTGCACATTGTCGCCTATGTAGACGTCATTGAGCAGCACGCAGTTCTTCACGGTAGTGTTTTTGCCCACAAATACCTGCTTGAAAAGCACCGAATCCTCCACGCTGCCATTTATGATACAGCCACTTGATACGAGGCTGTTTGAAATGTCTGAGCCCGGATTAAACTTGGCCGGTGGCAGGTCGTCCACCTTTGAGCAGATGGTCGGCTCCTCCCTGAAGAAATAGCTTCTGATGTCAGGTCTTAAGAAATCCATATTGGTCTTGAAGTATGCATCAATATCGGCGATATTGTTCCAGTATGAATTTATCTTGTAGCCATATATTTTCTTTACATTTTTGTAGCGCACGAGGATATCATTTACGAAATCGAATCTGTTTTCCTCAGCTGCCGCCTCCAAAAGCTCTATGAGCTGTCGTCTCCTGATGACATAGATACCTGTGGAAATGGTGTTGGATGAGGCCTCGATTGGCTTTTCATCAAACTCTGTGATTCTTGACTCATCATCCATGCGTACCACACCAAAACGGCTGACATCGTCGTTGTACATCATGTCCTTGCATACCACTGTAATGTCTGATTTTTTCTCGATGTGAAAATCAAGCACTCTGTTGAAATCCAGCTTGTATACACAGTCACCGCTGCTGATGATGACATATGGCTCATGGCGTCTCTTGAGAAAATCAATATTCTGATACATCGCATCTGCCGTGCCCCTGTACCAGTCACTGTTGTCCGCTGTGACTGTAGGTGTAAAGAGGAATAAGCCCCCCTGCTTTCTGCCAAAAATTCCACCATTTTGATGAGCTTAAATGCTCATTCAGTGAGCGTGCATTGTACTGGGTCAGTACTGCGACAGTCTGTATATGTGAGTTTGACATGCTGCTGAGCGCAAAATCTATGCTTCTGAAGCTGCCTGCTACCGGCAGGGCCGGTACTGCTCGCTTTGCTGTCAGTTCCTTCATCCTATTATTGTTGCCGCCGGCCAAAATTATTCCTATTGCCTTCATTTTCCGTCACCTGCCTTGATAATAACTTCTCCGCCCTCAAGCACACCGTCTTTGTAATCCTCTTCGTATGTAACACCGGAGATTGCTGTATTTTTGCTATCTTTACCCCGTCCGGTATCACAGAATCTTCTCCTATAGTGACCAGCCCAAATGAGTATATGCTCTCATTTAATACGTTCGGCTTCTCCTGTCCGAAGCCAAGTGTCACATTGTCGCCCACCTTGCAATTTTCGGCAATGATGGACTTGTCTATCGTGACATTGGAGCCTATCTCCGTGTCACACATGATAATGGAATCACGTATTACTGCGCCTCTTCCAATCTTGACGTTGGCACCTATGACAGAATGCTCCACATGACCATAGCATTCACAGCCCTCACCCATGATGCTTCGCTCCACATGGCCTCCTTTGGCTATATAAAGTGGCTCGATTGCATCATTCTTTGTGTAAATCTTCCAGTACTCCTCGTACAGGTTGAACTCCGGAATGAGGTCCACAAGCTCCATATTGGCCTCCCAGTATGAGCCCAGTGTACCTACATCCTTCCAGTATCCGTTGAACTCGTATGCAAACATACGTCTGTCGTTTTCAAAGCAGTATGGTATGACATGCTTGCCAAAATCACAGTTTTCCTGATCCTTTAGTGCAAGTAAGGCTTCCTTTAGCACCGGCCATGAGAATATGTAAATGCCCATTGATGCGAGATTGCTGCGCGGATGAACCGGCTTTTCCTCAAATGCATTGATGCGCTTATCATCATCGGCTATGACGATACCAAATCGGCTGGCCTCCTCGATAGGCACCGGCATGGTTGCTATGGTCACATCTGCATTGTTTTCCTTGTGGAAATCAAGCATCACCTCATAGTCCATCTTGTAAATGTGGTCTCCTGACAGTATCAACACATAGTCCGGGTTGTAACTGTCTATATACCTCATATTCTGGTAGATTGCATTGGCTGTACCTGTGTACCACTCGCTGTTGCCGCTCTTCTCATAAGGAGGCAGTATTGCCACTCCTCCATTATTCCTGTCGAGATCCCACGGAATACCTATTCCGATGTGGCTGTTAAGTCTGAGTGGCTGATACTGTGTAAGTACACCCACTGTATCAATGCCTGAATTGATGCAGTTGCTAAGCGGAAAATCTATGATTCTGTACTTTCCACCAAACGAAACTGCCGGTTTTGCTACGTCCGCTGTCAGAACACCAAGTCTGCTGCCTTGACCGCCTGCTAAAAGCATGGCTATCATTTCTTTCTTAATCACGTTATCACTCCTCGTCTGTCCTAATTTTTGTTGTGCCCATCCGGTCCCCACCACTTGTTTCTGTAATAACCGTATCTGTAATGCTTCCATAATAAATCACAATTGTTTCCATATAAATTATAGTTGCTGCTGCATAAATTGCAGTTACTGCCATATACTTTAACCCCATAAAATTCATATGGTCCGGATGAATTATTTTATAAAAAAAAATTATACCACAGCCGCATTATCACTTCAACATTTTTCACAAAATCAAATAATATTTTTCTTTTTTTTCGACATTTTGCACAAGTGCCATTTATCGTATATCTGTTTAACCTGCTATGGTTCTTATCATTTGAAAGTCATGCCTGCTTTCACCTTATTTTTCCTTTGCAAATACTATATTTAGTTGTATAATTAATATAAAGTAACTATTCAGAACAAGAAAATCTGTTGCTTACATGCAATCATGACGCATCGGCTTTTTGTTCTCAGCGATTCTTAATAGTTACAATATAAATTATAATAAATCAGGCAGGTAAAATTAATGTATAAAATAGATTTCAGCAAACCAATACACATCCATTTCATAGGCATCGGCGGTATCAGCATGAGCGGTCTCGCAGAGATTCTGCATGAGGAGGGCTTTACAATTTCCGGCTCCGATTCAAAGGAATCAGACCTCACAAAAACTCTTGCTGCCAAGGGCATAAAAGTCATATATGGCCAGAGCGCAGACAATATCACCTCCGGTATCGACCTGGTGGTTTACACTGCAGCTATCCACGAAAGCAATCCTGAGTTTGCCGCAGCAAAGGCAGCAGGTATTCCAATGCTTACCAGAGCCGAGCTTCTCGGACAGATTATGGACAATTACGATTATTCTATCGCTGTAGCCGGCACACACGGCAAGACTACCACCACATCCATGATCAGCGAGATTCTTCTCGCCGCTCAGACAGATCCTACCATTTCCGTAGGTGGTATTTTGTCATCTATCCACGGCAATCTGCGTGTGGGCGATTCAGAGTACTTCATCTCTGAGGCGTGTGAGTACACAAACAGCTTTTTGAATTTCAGACCACGCTACAGCATTATTTTAAATATTGAGGCTGAGCATCTGGATTTTTTCAAGGATATCAACGACATCAGGCATTCCTTCCGCGAGTATGCATCAAACACTCTCGCAGGCGGTGCTACCATCATCAATGGTGAGATTGACCGCTATGAGGAGATTGTCGCAGGACTTCCTCAGAAGATTATCACCTATGGCTTTGATTCAAAATATGATTTCTATCCGGAAAATATAACCTATGACGATAAAGCTTGTGCATCTTTTACAGCTATGAGACAGGGTAGTCCACTTTTCGACGTAAAACTCTCTGTTCCGGGCGCTCACAATGTAAGCAATGCGCTCGCAGCCATAGCTTTATCCACCACACTTGGTCTCGATACGGAGTCTATCCTCACCGGCCTTGACAAATTTGGCGGTGCTGACAGACGTTTCCAGTACAAGGGCAAGGTAAACGGCGTCACAATCATTGATGACTACGCTCACCATCCAACCGAGATCCGCGCAACACTGACAGCTGCACAAAAATATCCACATGACAGGCTAGTCCTTTGCTTCCAGCCACACACCTATTCCAGAACCAAGGCATTCTTAAATGATTTTGCCGATGTTCTTTCAATGGCAGATGTTGTGGTGCTTGCTGATATCTATGCTGCGCGTGAGCAGAACACATATGGTATCTCATCTAAGGATATCCTGGATTTATTGCTCGAAAAAGGTGTGAATGCGCACTATTTCCCATCATTTGAGGAAATCGAGAAATTTTTATCAGAAAATTGTGTAAACGGCGACCTGTTGATAACAATGGGTGCCGGAAATGTAGTAGAAATCGGCGAAGACCTGCTTAAGAAATAAGTTATCCACGTTATCCACATACAAAATGTTAACAACTCTCATTTTGTGTGTGGATTTTTTAAATAATTTTCAACAGCTTATATACCCTGTGATACATTGATTTTTCAATTATTTTACACAGTTATCCACGTTATCCACATTTTTTTGTGGACTCGGAAAGCCCGAGTTTACAAGGCTTGTAGCACTTTTACCATCTTCACACAGTTAAAATATTGTGCTATAATTGCTCACAGGTTAAGCGAAAGAGAGTTTTTTATATGACAGCGATAAACATTAGCAGTGACATAGCAACATCATTCACTACTGTGTCAGATATTTTTATAGATCAATACATGCCAAAGGCAAACGGTGAGTTTGTCAAGGTATACCTTTATCTGCTCCGTGCGACAGGCTCCGGGGCAGGCATAGCAACTATTTCAGAGATTGCCGATCATTTCAGCAATACTGAAGCCGACATCATACGTGCCCTCAATTACTGGGCCTCTGAGGGCATTTTGCAGGTGCAAACCGGCGCTGATGGTCAGATTATTGGAATCAACCTCTGCAGTCTTTCTGTATCCGGTATGCAGGCTGCTCAGAGTAATATACAAAGCGCTGTGGCTGATAATGCCGCGCAGAATAATTTGCAAAACAGCGTAGTTAATAATGCTACGCAGAATAATTTGCAAAACAGCGTGGTTAATAATGCTGCACAAAATATTTCTACCGTGAATACTCGGATGCAGGATTCTGTTGTTGAAAAGCTTAAGAGCCAGACTCCTGACAAAGCTGCTTCTTCACAGAAGGAATACACACTTGATGAGATTAAGGAGTTTAGAAAGAATCCTGACATTTCAGAGCTTTTCTTTATTATAGAGACATATCTGAAGCATACGCTCTCATCCTCAGACACCAATATGGTGCTCTACTGGCTGGACGAGCTCCATTTTTCTACCGACCTGGTAGAATATCTCGTAGAGTACTGCATTACCAAAGGACATTCAAGCCTTCGGTACATGAACAAGGTCGCTCTCGGCTGGGCCGATGCCGGCATAAAGACCGTAGACCAGGCAAAGGACGATGCAGCCGCTCACTCACAGATTTACTATTCTGTAATGAAGGCTCTAGGCATCACAGGCCGCAATCTGGTTGACTCTGAGGTGTCACTCATCAACAAATGGGTCGGCGAATACGGTTTCGATATAGAGCTTGTAAAAGCCGCCTGCAGTAAAACTATTTCAGCTATCCAGAAGCCAAGCTTCGAGTACACAGACTCGATACTCGCGAACTGGAGGAAAAAGGATGTACATACATTAAAAGATGTGGAAGTGCTTGATGCCAACTTTGCAAAGGCCAATAAAGCCGCTGCTACAGGCTCATCACAAGGCACAAATGCTGCAAACGGTTCCTCAAAACCCAAAAGCAATAATTCAAGTTCCAAGAATAAATTTAACAACTTCAATCAGCGAAACAATGATTACGACAAGCTGGAGAAGCTGTTTCTGAATTCTACGGTATGATTTTTCAAGTTAGATTTACACATCCCAAGGAGGATATATGGCACTTACCAATGCTCAATATGATGAGATAATGCGAGGCTACGATAAACGCCAGCTTCAGAACAAATACATACATGACAAGCGTATTGAGGAAGCCTATCGCAAGGCGCCCCGCCTCAGGGAAATTGACTCAGAGATTGCATCCGCATCTGTCAGGCAGGCGTACAGGCTCATGGATGGTGATGAGAATGCTCTCGCCGCTTTACGCCTTGCAATCGAGGACTATAAGGAGGAGCGTGCTGCACTGCTATCCACACTCGGATATCCGCTTGATTATTTTGAGCCTATTTACACCTGTCCAGATTGCCACGATACAGGATACATAGACGGTCAGAAATGTCATTGTTTCAAGCAGGCTATTATCAATACCGTTTATTCGCAGTCCAATATCAGGGAGATTTTGTCTCGTGAGAATTTTTCCACGCTCTCATTTGATTATTACTCAGATGAGCAGAAGAATCCTGCGACAGGACTGTCTGCTCTTGCCACAGCAAAGCTTGCAGTGACGAACTGTCATGAATTTATAGACAATTTTGAAAACAAACCTAAAAACATATTTTTCTACGGTAATACCGGTGTCGGAAAGACTTTTTTATCTAATTGCATTGCAAAAGAGCTTTTAGATGCAGGTTACTCCGTAATTTACTTTACAGCATTCCAATTATTTGATATATTAAGCAAAGGTGTGTTTGAAAAGGATGCAGATGCCATCGCAGCGCACCAGAATATATTCGACTGTGATTTACTTATCATAGACGATCTCGGAACCGAGCTTTCCAACTCATTTACCACATCACAGCTTTTCCTTTGTGTAAATGAGCGTATACTGCGACAGAAATCTACTATTATTTCCACTAATCTGAATCTGGAGCAGATAGCAGAGATTTACTCCGAGAGAACACTTTCAAGAATTTCAAGCAATTATAGTTTTATCAAGCTCTTTGGAGATGACATACGAATTAAAAAGCGTCTTTCCAAATAACGCTTTTTATATTATATATTTAGTTTATTTATTATATGGTTATATGGAGGAATAACAATGCCAAACGATGAGAGAATTTTGGAGACTATGCCAACCGGTACACTTGGACTTGTTGCAACCGACAGTTGTATAGGTCTTGCCCAGAAGGTAGATGCATACTTACAGGGCTGGAGAGAGCACAGAGAGCACCAGCATGCTAACGAGAGTGCTTTCAAGGACTACTACAAAAACAGTTACATTATCAAGCCTTCTACACCTAGATTCGGTTCCGGCGAGGCTAAATGTGTTATCAACCAGTCAGTTCGTGGTTATGATCTGTACATCATGGTAGATGTAACAAACTACAGTCTTACCTACACAGTATGCGGTCAGACAAACCACATGTCACCTGATGACCACTACGCAGACTTAAAGCGTGTTATCGCTGCAGCCGGCGGAAAAGCAAGAAGAATCACAGTTATCATGCCTTTCCTTTATGAGAGCCGTCAGCACAGACGTACAGGCCGTGAGTCTCTTGACTGTCCATTGGCTCTTCAGGAGCTTATCAACATGGGTGTAGACAATATCATCACCTTCGATGCTCATGACCCTCGTGTGGTAAATGCTATTCCTCTGAATGGTTTTGAGAATGTAATGCCTTCTTACCAGTTCATTAAGGGCATCTTAAAGAACGTAAAGGATATCACTATTGATGCTGACCATCTTATGATTATCTCTCCTGATGAGGGCGCTACAAACCGTGCTATCTACCTTGCAAACGTACTCGGAGTAGACATGGGTATGTTCTACAAACGTCGTGATTACAGCCGTATCGTTGACGGACGTAACCCTATCGTAGCTCATGAGTTCCTCGGAACAAATGTGGAGGGTAAGGATGTTCTTATCATCGATGATATGATTTCTTCCGGCGAGAGTATGATTGATACAGCAAGAGAGCTCAAGAAGCGTAAAGCTAACAGAATCTTTGTTGTTTCTACATTCGGTCTCTTTACAAACGGCTTTGCTTCATTTGACAAGGCTTACGAGGAGGGTCTCATCTACAGAGTAGTTACAACAAACCTTATCTACCAGTCACCTGAGCTTCTCTCTAAGGAGTACTATATCAGCTGTGACATGAGCAAATACATCGCATACCTCATTGATACATTAAACCACGACTGTTCTATCAGTGATCTTCTCTCACCATATGACAGAATCAAGAAGTGTGTTCAGAAGTACAATGACGAGCAGGCTGCAGCAAAAAATAAATAATTAAGTGCATTTATAAAAAGCCGTGTGAAATGATATGTACCCCTTTTACTGGACATCCAGTGAAAGGGGTATTTTTATGCGTTACAGTTACGAATTCAAACGAAAGGCTGTCGAACTATACATGCAAGTAAGACGCATCAGTTTTTCTCAAAGTTTAGAATAATTATCTTAGTAATATAAAAAACCAGAGAAGTGAGTGTCATCCACTCAAATCTCTGGTTTAATTTAGTCTAAGATTTATACCGATTAAATATTAAACTAACTCAAGGAGAACCTCTAAAGCTCCGTCACCTTTACGCTGTCCAATCTTAACGATTCTTGTGTAACCACCGTTACGATCAGCATACTTAGGAGCGATCTCATCGAATAACTTGTTTGTTACATCGATAGTCTTTGTTCCCTTCTTTGTGCCGTCAGACTCTTTAGCTGTGTAAAGAACCTTAAGCATCTGTCTTCTGGCATGAAGACGTGAAGCAGAATCCTTCTTGATCTTCTTCTCTACTTCGTCATAAACAGTAACTTTCTTTCCGTCTACAACCTCTTTTACTCTCTTGCCATCTTTGTCCTTGCGGGCAACCTTAGCTGTTACAGTAACCTCTTCGAAGTTGTCTTTCTCTTTTACTGCTAATGCGATAAGACCCTCAGCGATCTTACGAACCTCTTTAGCCTTAGCCTCTGTAGTAACGATCTTTCCGTTAACAAGAAGCTGTGTAACCTGACCTCTGAGTAAAGCCTTTCTCTGGCTTGATGTTCTGCTTAACTTACGATATTTTGCCATTTTAATTTCCTCCATTTGTGGGACATCCGGTCACGCTCTTCGGTCTTACTGCCAGACATCGTATCTTGTTGTGATAAAGCTTTGCCTTATTTCAAAAAGCAAATGCTCAAATCAGTTGCCACTCATGTATCAGACACGGTCACGCTCTTTGGTCTTACTGACCCTGCCGCTATGAGTTTTGTCACACATAAACATAAATATGATATTTAAAATTTATATATGACTAATTTATTTAGAAGAATCAGTGCAAGGATTATTCGAATGAATTATTCCTCAGTCTGATTTAACTCTAAACCTAATTCTTTTAATTTTGCTAAAACTTCCTCTAAAGACTTGCGTCCAAGATTACGAACCTTCATCATGTCCTCAGGTGTTCTATTGATAAGCTCTGCAACAGTGTTGATTCCTGCACGCTTTAAGCAGTTGTATGAACGAACTGAAAGCTCAAGCTCATCGATGTTCATCTCAAGAACCTTCTCCTGAGCATCGTTTTCCTTCTCGACCATAACGTCAACCTGCTGTGCTGCCTCTGAAAGATCGATGAACAGATTTAAGTGCTCACTTAACACCTTAGCTGCAAGGCTGACTGCCTCGTCCGGCTCCAATGTACCATTTGTAAATACATCTAATGTAAGCTTATCGTAATCTGTAACCTGACCTACACGGGTATTCTCTACAGTAAGGTTAACACGCTCAACAGGAGTGTAGATTGAATCTACAGCAAGAACTCCGATTGGTGTATCCTCGTTCTTGTTCTTCTCTGCTCCGACATAACCTCTGCCGTTAGTGATTGTAAGCTCCATGTAAAGCTTAGAATCTGCTCCACCATTCAAGTGTGCAATCTCTAACTCAGGATTCAAAATCTCGATATCTGAATCAACCTGAATATCGGCTGCTGTAACAACGCCTTCACCTTCGAATTCGATATATGCAACCTTTGGTTCATTTGTAGAACTATTATTGCGAATTGCAAGGTTCTTGATATTCATGATGATTTCTGTAACATCTTCCTTAACACCAGGAATAGAGCTGAATTCATGTAAAACACCATCAATCTTGACCTGGCTTACTGCAGCGCCCGGTAAAGAAGAAAGCATGATACGTCTTAAAGAGTTTCCAAGTGTTGTACCGTAACCTCTCTCTAATGGCTCTACAACAAATCTGCCATATGTCTTGTCTTCTGAAATTTCTGCGATTTCAATTTTTGGTTTTTCAAAATCGAACACTTCAAATTCCCTCCTTCTCGGGTATCGTTGTTATATGTTATCAAAGAGTGGATAAGCCGGGAAATAAATCCCCGGCAAATCAACCTAATTTTACTTAGAATATAACTCGACGATGAGCATCTCATCTACAGGAACATCAATCTGCTCACGTGTAGGTAAGTCTTTTACAGTTCCCTGTAATTTCTCAGCATCTACGTCTAACCACTCCGGAACGATTCTTCCGCCAGCTACCTCGACGATATCTTTCATTCTCTGAGTATTCTTTTTGCTCTCTTTTAATTTCGATAACATCGCCAGCCTTTACAAGGTATGAAGGGATGTTAACAACTTTTCCGTTTACTGTAACGAACTTGTGATCAACGATCTGTCTAGCTTCTTTTCTTGTTCTTGCGAAACCAAGACGGAAAATTACGTTGTCAATTCTTGACTCAAGGATTGTCATAAGGTTAAGACCTGTTAATCCTTTCATCTGATCTGCTTTCTTGTAGTAGTTACGGAAAGGCTTCTCTAAAACACCATAGATGAATTTAGCTTTCTGCTTTTCTCTTAACTGAAGTCCGTACTCAGACACCTTTCTGTTTGCTCTTGTAAGGTTTCTTCTAGACTTCTTATCATATCCTAAATAACTTGGCTCTAAACCAAGTGATCTGCATCTCTTAAGTACAGGTACTTTATTAACTGCCATTTTAATCTATACCTCCTGATTAGACTCTTCTACGTTTTGGTGGACGACATCCATTGTGAGGTACCGGAGTAACGTCTCTGATTGATGTAACCTCAAGACCACATGCTGAAAGGGCACGAATAGCTGCCTCTCTTCCTGAACCTGGTCCCTTAACGAATACGTCAACTGTCTTTAATCCATGGATTAAAGCTGCCTTTGTAGCTGTTTCTGCTGCCATCTGTGCAGCATATGGAGTAGATTTCTTTGAACCTCTAAATCCAAGACCACCGGCACTTGCCCATGATAAAGCATTTCCTTCAGCATCTGTTAAAGTAACGATTGTGTTATTGAAAGATGCCTGAATATGTGCCTGTCCGCGTTCAACGTTTTTCTTTACACGCTTTTTAGTTGTTTTCTTTGCAACATTCTTAGCCATATTTAAACTAACCTACTTTCTACTTTCTAAACTTTATTTAAGTTATAATGAAGCTCTGCTTCTTCGTCCGCAGAACTAAACGCGCACTACGTTCAAGTGGCGTTTTCACTTATTTTATAAGTGATTATTTCTTCTTGTTTGCTACTGTTCTCTTAGGACCCTTGCGAGTTCTTGCATTAGTCTTTGTCTTCTGACCACGAACCGGAAGTCCCTTTCTATGACGGATACCACGATAGCATCCAATTTCCTGAAGTCTCTTGATATTTAAAGCGATTTCTCTTCTTAAATCACCTTCAACTGTCATTGTCTCGTCGATAACAGCGCTGATTCTCTTAACCTCGTCATCTGTAAGATCTCTAACACGAGTGCTTGGATCAACATTAGCTGCTTCAAGGATACGGTCTGCACTTACTCTTCCGATTCCGTAGATGTAAGTTAAGCCGATTTCTACACGTTTTTCTCTTGGTAAATCTACACCTGCAATACGAGCCATGTGTGTTTACACCTCCATAATTTTTAGTTATTTACTATAGTAACGATACATCTGCAACTTGACGTATACTCTCCGAAACACATATGTATCTACAGCTACGGTTGCACGTCCTGAAATGTGTGTAGCCATATGCGCTCCCATATTTGCATTTTGTTCCATATCACTCGGTATTATAATATGAAACCAGAATGCCTCTGTTTATTATGAACAGCGATGATAAATATCTCGCTGCAGCCGCACATAATGATGTGAAAAAAAGGTTTAATAAACCAAAACGCACAAATAACAGGGTCAAATATTTGTACTAATTAACCCTGTCTCTGCTTATGCTTTGGATTCTCACAGATAATTCTGATGCTTCCTTTTCTCTTGATAACTTTGCACTTTTCGCAAATAGGTTTAACTGATGATCTTACCTTCACAGCAAATCCTCCTTTCTCTATAAAAGTCCTTTTCAGGTACTTTTCCAAAAGTGTCCAGATAGCATTATACACGGACACTTAAGGGAAGTCAATATATTTTTTTAAAAAATTATCTGTAAAAATTACTTATCTCTCCAGATAATTCTGCCCTTTGTCAGGTCGTATGGTGACATCTCAATTGTTACCTTATCTCCCGGTAAAATTCTGATGAAATTCATACGAAGCTTTCCACTGATTGTAGCTAAAATCTGGTGTCCGTTCTCAAGCTCTACCTTAAAAAACGCATTTGGTAACTTCTCAACTACAACACCTTCAACTTCGATAACGTCTGCTTTTGACATTTTGATTCCTCCTGTAAATAAATCCTTGGGTTTCGTTATGATTATTATTAGATTAGCTCCAGAAATCCGGCTGCTTTTTCATCCTCTGTCAGAGAAAGTATCTCCGGCTTTCCTTTTGTAATAAGTATGGTATTTTCATAGTGTGCCGACAACGATAAATCCTCAGTCACAACTGTCCATTCGTCATCCATCCACACCACATGCGGTGAACCTGCATTAATCATTGGCTCAACCGCCAGTGTCATGCCCGGCTTAAGTCTAAGCCCTTTTCTAAAGCCCTGTGGTCTGAAGTTTGGCACCTCAGGATCCTCATGTAAATGGCTTCCTATGCCATGACCAACAAGGTCATATACAACTCCGTATCCAAACGACTCGGCAAGATGCTGTATGGCTCCTGAAATATCATACAGTCTGTTTCCCGCAACTGCATTCTTTATTCCTGCAAAAAAACTGAGACGTGTTCTTTCTATAAGAAGTCTTGCTTCCTCTGAAATCTCTCCTACGCCTACTGTTCTGGCTGCGTCTGAGTGGTATCCTTTGTAGATAACACCAGCATCAAGGCTCACGATATCGCCCTCCTGTAAGATACGCTCATCAGTCGGGATACCATGTACAACCTCCTCATTTACTGAAACACATATGGAGGCCGGATATCCGCAATATCCTAAGAAAGACGGCTCGCATCCATAACTACGAATCATTTCTTCGCCCAGCCGGTCCACATCCTTAGTGGACATTCCCGGTTTGATTTCTTTACCGAGCTGCTGATGAACGGCCGCCAGAATCCTGCCGGCCTCCCTCATCAGCTCTATCTCATGCTCTGATTTTATAGTTACAGACATTATTATTCACCTAAAATACCTACAATGGCTGAAAAACTTCATCCATAGGCTTTGTTCCGTCTACAGACTTTAAAATACCCTGCTTGTCATAATACTCGATAAGCGGCTGTGTCTGCTCATGATATACAGCTAAGCGCTTCTGAACTGTCTCAGGCTTATCGTCATCTCTGAGTACTGTGTCAGCGCCACATGCATCACATTTACCCTCAACCTTTGTTGGATTGAAAACGATATGATATGTTGCACCACAATTGAGGCAGGCTCTTCTTCCACCCATACGGTTAACAATGTTCTCATCAGGAACATCTACATCGATGGCATAATCCATCTTCTCCCCAATCTTTGTGAGAGCATCATCAAGCGCCTTTGCCTGTGGAATTGTTCTTGGGAAACCGTCTAATACAAATCCGTTTTTGCAATCATCCTGCTGTATTCTATCCATAACAAGGTCACAGGTAAGCTCATCCGGAACAAGTGCTCCCTGATCCATGTAAGTCTTTGCCTTCTTACCAAGCTCTGTTCCGTTCTTGATGTTTGCACGGAATATATCTCCTGTAGAGATATGTGGTATAGAATATTTTGCAGCTATCTGTTTTGCCTGTGTACCTTTGCCGGCACCAGGTGCCCCTAACATGATGATCTTCATAAAAATTTTCTCCTTTTATACAAAACTTGTTGATAGCACGAATGGAGATACTGAATTCAGTATCTCCAATGTACAATTAATCATCTAAAAATCCTTTATAGTATCGAACTCTCATCTGTGATTCAATTTGCTTCAATGTCTCAATAACAACTCCGACAATGATGATGATTGAAGTTCCACCAAAGGATACATCTGCGTTGAATACTCCATTGAAGAATATCGGAACAAATGCGATAAACGCAAGTCCAATAGCTCCAATAAATACAATGTAGTTTAATATCTGATTTAAGTAATCGCTGGTTGGCTTTCCAGGTCTGATACCGGGTATAAAGCCACCTGAACGCTTCATATTGTTTGCAATCTCAAGCGGATTGAATGTAATGTTTGTGTAGAAGTAAGCAAATGCTATGATCAACACAATATAAACAATAAGTCCGATTGAATATACCGGCTCCTTTGGATCACACCAGTTAGACTGTGATAATCCTTTTAATATCTTAGAGCCTATTCCATTTCCATTGCCTTTTCCAAGGAAGCTGGCAATGATAACAGGTGTCTGCATAAGAGACTGTGCAAAGATCACCGGGATAACTCCACTGGTATTTACCTTTAGTGGAATGCATGTCTGCTGACCGCCCATCTGCTTGTTGCCTCTTATTTTGCTTGAGTACTGTACAGGAATCTTGCGCTGTGCATCCTGAAGCAATACTACAAATACTACCATTGCAGCAATTATTGCTACTATGATAAGACCTGCAACAATCGCCTTTGGTATGTTCGCTGCTGAAGCAATGAACTGTGACCAAAGTGTACTTAAATCCTCTGGAATACGTGAAATAATATTGATTGTCAATACTATTGATATTCCGTTTCCAACACCCTTTTCTGTAATACGCTCTCCAATCCACATAAGTACAGCTGAACCTGCTGTAAGTGAAGTAACGACCATAATAACAGTCAATGGTGTCTTTTCTGTAAGGTAATTTTGTCTGTAAAAACCAATTACCATCATGACTGACTCAAGAAGGCCTAATGCTATTGTAAGATAACGTGTTATCTCAACAATTTTCTTTCTGCCATCCTCGCCATCGCGTTGCATCTCTTCAAGCTTAGGTATAGCAATTGTAAGCAACTGCATAATGATTGAAGATGTAATGTATGGTGTAATATTCAGCGCAAATACTGACATCTGTGAGAATGATCCACCTGTTATAGCATCAACAAAGCCTAAACCATCTGCTGATTTACTGTTTAACCAACTCTGAAATACGGAGCCCTTGACACCAGGAATCGGAAGCTCGCTTCCGATTCTGATGACAATAAGCATCATGAATGTAAAAAGGATTCTATTACGGACATCCTTTATTTTAAACGCATTACGGAGTGTTTTAAGCATTAGATCACCTCTGCTTTTCCACCAAGAGCTTCGATTTTCTCTTTTGCACTAGCACTGAAAGCGTTAGCCTGAACTGTAAGCTTCTTAGTAAGTTCTCCATTTCCAAGAATCTTTACGCCATCTCTAGGATTCTTAACGATTCCAGCCTCGATTAATGTCTCAACTGAAACTACTGCATCGTTATCGAATCTCTCAAGAGCTGAAAGATTTATAGGTACGATTGTAAGAGTGTTTCTATTCTTGAAACCTCTCTTAGGCAATCTTCTATATAATGGCATCTGTCCACCTTCGAAACCAGGTCTTGGAGCTCCTGAACGAGCCTTCTGTCCCTTGTGTCCCTTACCAGCAGTCTTACCGTTTCCTGAGCCGTGTCCACGACCTCTTCTGAAATTATCACTATGAACTGAACCCTCAGCCGCTTTTAAATTAGATAAATCCATCACGGTACCTCCTTATTTTATTCTTAAACTTCTTCTACTTTTACGTATGGTGCTACTTTGCGAACAGCTCCCTGTGTAGCTGCATTGTTTGGTAACTCTACAGTTTTGCCTAACTTAGTAAGACCAAGAGCCTCAATAGTCTTCTTGTTCTTAGGAACAGCACCGATTGTAGATTTGATTAATGTAACTTTAACTCTATCTGCCATTTTAGCGTTCCTCCTAACCTAAGATTTCTTCTACAGATTTACCACGAAGCTTTGCAACATCCTCAGGGCTTCTTAACTGCTTAAGAGCCTCGATGGTAGCAAGTACTACGTTCTGCTTGTTGTTTGATCCTAAAGACTTTGTACGGATATTCTGGATACCAGCGATCTCGCATACTGAACGTGCAGGACCACCAGCGATGATACCAGTACCTTCAGGAGACTTCTTTAATAATACGGAAGCACCTGTATATTTTCCTGTTACATCATGTGTAATAGAGTTGTTCTCGTCTAACTTAACATTTACCATGCTCTTGATGGCGTCCTCTTTACCCTTGCGGATAGCTTCAGGAATTTCTGCTGCTTTCCAAGACCTGCACCTACATGGCCGTTCTTGTCACCAACAACAACGAGAGCTGTGAATCGCATGTTACGTCCACCCTTAACAACCTTTGTTACACGCTTGATGTCAACTACCTGGTCAACTAATTCTAATTGACTAGCGTCAATGATTTCACGTTTCATGTTTGTCTCCTCCTAAAAATCTAAGCCAGCTTCTCTTGCTGCTTCAGCTAATGCTTTAACTTTTCCTGCGTAAATAAAACCGCCTCTATCGAAGACAACAGTTGAAATACCTTTATCTAATGCTTTCTTTGCGATTACAGTACCAAGCTTTGCTGCTGCATCTACGTTATTAGTCTTCTCGAGCTCTGCCTTGATATCCTTGTCAAGTGTTGATGCAGAAACGAGTGTATTTCCAACTGTATCATCAATAATCTGAGCATACATATGGTTATTACTTCTGAATACAGCTAAACGAGGACGCTGTGCTGTACCAGCAAGATGATTACGCATTCTGTTATGTTTCTTTACACGAACTTCTGTTCTTGATTTCTTACTAACCATTACTTGTCCACTCCTTTAATTATTTTTTACCAGTCTTACCAACTTTACGTCTAATAACCTCATCAGCATATTTGATTCCCTTGCCCTTATATGGCTCAGGTCTTCTCTTATCTCTGATCTCAGCTGCGTACTGGCCAACTTTTTCTTTATCGATACCCTTAATGATGATCTTGTTATCCTGAACCTCTGACTCAAGTCCTTCCGGATCCTCCATCTCAACCGGATGAGAATATCCTAAGTTAAGAGTAAGTTTCTTTCCAGCCTTAGAAGCTCTGTAACCAACACCGTTAACCTCAAGAGTCTTTGTATAACCCTCAGTTACACCAACAACCATGTTGTGGATAAGTGTTCTTGTTAATCCATGTAAGGATTTCATTTTCTTCAAATCATTAGGTCTTGTAACTACTACTTCTTCACCCTCTAATTTGATATCCATCTCTGATGGAAGAGTTCTCTCAAGAGTACCCTTTGGACCTTTTACAGTCACATGATTATTTTCTGCAATTTCAACTGTTACTCCAGCAGGAACTGCGATTGGCATTCTTCCTATACGTGACATGCCCGTACCTCCTATATTTTGATATTAGGTTAATAGTTATTTAGTATTTCTGACCTTGTGGTCAGGTTATACTTTAAGATGTTACTTGCTGTATCCCTACTATACATCATGGATGCATCGAATATGGATACGTGATGAAATATACTTAATATAAATTAAGATCTTTAGGGGCTACCAAACGAATGCTAAAACTTCGCCACCAACCTGAAGCTTTCTAGCCTCTTTATCAGTTACGATACCCTGGTTAGTTGAAAGAATAGCGATTCCAAGTCCACCAAGTACTGAAGGAATCTCATCCTTGCCTGCGTATACACGAAGACCTGGCTTAGAAATTCTCTTGATGCCTGTAATAACCTTCTCGTTCTTATCAGCACCATATTTTAATGTAACATGGATTGTCTTGATTTTTCCATCCTCAACGATGTCGTATTTCTCGATGAATCCCTCATCTACAAGGATTCCAGCGATTGCTACTTTAATCTTAGAAGCTGGGATGTCTACTGTATCATGTTTTGCAGTATTTGCGTTACGAATTCTTGTAAGCATATCTGCTATTGGATCACTTGTCATCATCATAATGAACGATATCCTCCTTAAATATGTTTGTTAATATAGTTATTTATAAAAACAGCTGTTGCTGAAAGGAAGTTCTCTTCGCACTAAGCTCACACAGCGCATATGCGCTTGTGTTCACTAAGTTGCTTTCAGGCTTACCAGCTAGCTTTTTTAACGCCTGGGATCTGTCCCTTGTATGCTAACTCACGGAAGCATACTCTGCAGATTCCGTATTTCTTTAAAACTGAATGTGGACGTCCACAAATTCTACAACGTGTATAAGCTCTTGTAGAGAACTTTGGTGCACGCTGCTGTTTGATTTTCATACTTGTCTTAGCCATTAGAATTCCTCCGATTATTTAGCGAATGGCATATTGAACTGTGCCAGTAACTCACGTGCCTCTTCGTCTGTCTTAGCAGTAGTAACGAAGATAATGTCCATACCACGAACCTTATCTACCTTATCATACTCGATCTCAGGGAAGATGATCTGCTCTTTAATTCCAAGGGCATAGTTTCCACGGCCATCAAATGCGTTAGGGTTAACACCTCTGAAGTCACGTACACGAGGTAATGCTAAGTTGATGAGACGATCTGCAAACTCGTACATCTTCTCACCACGTAATGTAACCTTACATCCGATTGGCATTCCTTCTCTGATTTTAAAGTTAGCTATAGCATTCTTTGCTTTAGTTGTAACTGCTTTCTGTCCTGTGATGGCTTCCATATCCTTAACGGCTGCCTCAAGAACCTTAGCGTTTTCCTTAGCTTCACCAACACCCATGTTAACTACGATCTTGTCAAGCTTTGGAATTTCCATTGCGTTTTTGTATCCGAACTTTTTGATCATTGCGTCCTTGATCTCATTTTCGTACTGTTCTCTAAGTCTACTCAATGTCTTAATCCTCCTCTCTCCAATTAGTCGATAACCTTGCCTGTTGATTTAGCAAAGCGAACTTTCTTGTCTCCATCCATCTTGAATCCTACACGAGTAGGCTTTCCGTCATGGATGAGCATTACGTTGGAAGCATCAATTGGAGCCTCCTGATGAACGATACCGCCCTGCTGATTTGACATACTTGGTTTTGTATGCTTAGTAACCATGTTGATTCCCTCAACAAGAAGTGTATTGTTCTTTGCGTTTACGGCAATTACCTTGCCCTCATTGTTGATATCTTTTCCAGCGATAACCTTAACAAGGTCGCCTTTTTTGATTTTCATAGTTGCCATTGACGTTCCTCCTATAATACTTCCGGAGCCAGAGAAACAATCTTCATGAACTGTTTCTCACGAAGCTCACGAGCTACTGGTCCAAATATACGTGTTCCTTTTGGAGTTTTGTCATCTTTGATGATTACTGCTGCGTTCTCATCAAACTTTATATAAGATCCGTCTTTACGACGAGCACCTTTTACTGAACGAACTACTACGGCTTTAACTACATCGCCTTTTTTTAACAACACCGCCTGGTGTTGCATCTTTAACAGTAGCAACGATTACATCACCGATGTTCGCATATCTTCTGGTAGATCCACCCATAACGCGGATAACAAGTAACTCTTTAGCGCCAGTGTTATCAGCAACCTTGAGTCTGCTTTCCTGCTGTACCATGCTTGTAGCCTCCTTTTATTATTTTGCTCTTTCCATGATTTCTACAAGTCTCCATCTCTTATCTTTAGATAAAGGTCTTGTTTCCATAACTCTGACTGTATCACCGATCTTTGCATCGTTTTTCTCGTCATGAGCTTTTAATTTATAAGTCTTCTTAACGATCTTGTTGTAAAGAGGATGTCTTACGTTATCTCTTACAGCTACAACGATTGTCTTATCCATCTTATCGCTTACAACAACACCAACACGTGTTTTTCTAAGATTTCTTTCTTCCACGGTCTAAAA
>ENA-OQJT01000093-OQJT01000093.1-human-gut-metagenome-genome-assembly--contig:-NODE-93-length-20525-cov-0.937984_pt1 | contig 20525 bp, 27 predicted proteins | sample MGYA00242612_ERZ504779 | MGnify/ENA primary metagenome ERZ504779 (study PRJEB26092, sample SAMD00036366) | human gut metagenome | host: Homo sapiens | study: EMG produced TPA metagenomics assembly of...
GGGATATCTCTCTTGTCATCAATCGTATCCGGCCGGATATGGTAAAACGCGGTGAAATGATGTCGGTGGATGATGTACAGGAAATTCTTGCTGTTCCGCTGCTCGGCATTCTGCCCGATGATGAGCAGGTAGTAATCGCCACCAACCAGGGCGAAGCGATCGCTGGAAGCGGTTCCAAGGCAGGAGAAGCCTTTACGAATATCAGCCACAGGATCCTCGGGGAGAGTGTTCCCTACTTGGATCTTGACAGCAAAAAGGGATTTTTCCGCCGCGTATTCGGGCGATAGGAGGGAACTGGTATGGGTTTATTTTCAGGCAGAAAGCCGCACTCCGGCCTCGTTGCAAAAGAACGTCTGTCCAATCTTTTAATGGCAGAACGTCTGAACTGTTCTCCGGCATCGCTTCAGATGCTGAAAAATGATCTTTCTGCTGCTGCAGGAAAATACCTTACCGTTGAGGCGGATGAAATTTCCGTCACCATTACACAAACAACCCCTGTCATACTGACAGCGAAAATACCATTAAAAAGAAACGAGGAGTATCATGTTAAGACGATATAAGCTGAAAAATTATAATTTCCGGCTGGTCATTCTTCTGATTGCCATCAGCATTATTGGTGTGCTTCTGATCGGAAGTGCAGACAGTGCAGACCAGAAAAAACAGGCCATCGGAGTCGTATTGGGCGTAGTCATCATGATTATTGTCTCTTTGCTTGACTATAGCTGGCTTCTGAATTTTTACTGGGTTCTTTACATCGGAAATCTGATGATGCTTGGCGTTCTTTATCTCGGCGGTTCTACCGCAAAAAACACGTTTGGTGCGACCCGTTGGATTCAGATCGGAAGCTTTCAGTTTCAGCCGACCGAGCTGTCAAAAATCTTTCTGATCATGTTTTTTGCGATGTTTCTGATGAAGCATGAAGAAGATCTGAATACGGCGAAAACCATTTTTACCGCGATCGGGCTTCTGATTCCGCCGCTCGTTATGATTTACCGTCAGCCGGATTTGAAAAATACGATTACGGTCATGGTTCTGTTCTGCTTTATGATGTATGTGGCGGGCTTAAGCTACAAAGTTATCGCCGTTGTTCTGGTTTCCGGTTCAGCACTGGTACTTGCGTTTCTGCTTGTCATTACGCAGGTGAATTTCCAGCTTCCGGCGGCTCTTGACAAGACGATTGGTTATCAGCTTGGGCGAATTCAGGACTGGTTAAGCGATGATGCCGACAACGCCGACGGCCGTCTCCAGCAGCAGAATTCCATTACAGCCATCGGTTCCGGAAAGCTGACCGGAAAAGGACTCAACAACAATAAAGTTTCTTCCGCAAATAAGGGAAATTTCGTTTCCCAGAACCATAATGACTTTATTTTTGCAGTGGCAGGAGAGGAACTTGGTTTCTTTGGATGCTGCGGAATCATCCTGCTCCTGTTCCTGATTCTCGTCGAATGCATCCGGACTTCCCGGAAAGCAAAAGATCTGTCAGGAACGTTGATCTGCTGCGGTATGGCAGGACTCATTGCCTTTCAGAGCTTTCTGAATATCAGTGTTGCAACCGGAATCCTGCCGAACACCGGTACACCGCTTCCGTTCGTCAGCTATGGACTGACCTCCCTTGTAACACTTTACATCGGAATGGGGCTTGTCCTGAATGTCGGACTGCAGAACCGGGATTTTGTAACCAGAAACTATGAATTACTAAGGAGGAAAACCATCAATGAACATCGGATTGATCGCGCATGATGCAAAAAAAACGCTGCTTCAGAACTTGTGTATCGCCTACCGCTCGGTACTTGCCAAGCATACTCTTTACGCAACCGGAACTTCCGGCCGTCTGGTAGAAGAGGCAACCGGACTTAACGTCCGCAAATATCTGGCTGGACACGTTGGAGGCGTTCAGCAGATGGGTTCTCAGATTGAACAGAATGATCTGGATCTTGTGATTTTCCTGCGGGATCCGGAACAGCCGAAACAGCATGAGCCGGATGTCCATCGGATTATCCGTCTCTGCGACGTACACAGCATTCCGCTTGCCACCAATCTTGCAACGGCAGAAATGCTGATCAAATCATTAGACAGAGGAGAAATGGACTGGCGTGAAATCTACCGGAGAAACGACTAATACTACAGAAAAAGAACAGAAACTGCCTGTAACGGAGAAAAACGGGACTGCTCCGGAAAAAACCGAACATATTTTAAACCGCCTGATCATCGGCGCGGGTGTCTGTGTTGCTGTTATTGCAGTTCTGATCGGTGTGAAACTGTACCGTCAGGACCGCCAGATGGACATTACAGAGCCGTTTGCGCGAAGTATGGTGCTCGCCTCCGATCCGCTTTCGGCAGAAAAACGGTTTCAGGCTGAAACGCTCTCTGCCGATCTCTGTGTCGGTGAGACGAGCGTACCGCTGAATGATATCTCGTTTTCTTCACAGGTAAAGGCCGGACTGTTTGATCTGGATCACAAAAAAGTATTGTTCGCGCAGAATATGTATGATCAGGTCTACCCAGCCAGCATCACGAAGATCATGACGGCTCTCCTTGCCATGGAATACAACCAGCCGGATACGCAGGTAACGATCACAGAAGAGGATCTTGCGCTGGAAGATGGATCCCAGATGAGTGGACTGGCCGTGGGCGATACGGTAACGATGGATCAGCTTTTCCATGCATTGTTGATTTATTCTGCCAACGATGCTGCTATGGCGATTGCCCGCCAGGTAGGCGGAAGTGTAGAGAATTTCGTTCAGATGATGAACGATAAGGCAGCTTCCCTTGCCATGACCGGTACGCATTTTGCAAACCCGCACGGTCTTCACAATGAGAATCATTACACTACTGCATATGATGTTTATCTGATGCTGTATGCTGCCTATCAGCATACGGAATTCCAGAATACGATGTCAATGTCTTCCTACACGCTGAACATGACGCATGCGGACGGTACGGCGGGAACGATCTATTTAAGCTCCACGGACAAATATCTGACCGGAGAGAAAAACGCACCGGAAAATGTGACGGTGCTCGGCGGAAAAACCGGAACGACCGATGAGGCCGGTTCCTGCCTGGCACTGGTATCCCAGAATGCATACGGAGAACCGTTTATCTCTGTCATTCTTCATGCATCAACAAAAGTGGAACTGTACGAGGACATGAACACTCTTCTTTCCAATATCAACTCCTGACGTAATCTTTTTGCAATCCCCCGGACGGCGTTTTTTCTGCCTATCCGGGAGATTGTCGTATCCGTTCAGAAAAACAGAGCTCCTTTCCCTGCGAATTAGAAGATTTTTCAGAATTTTTTCATTTTACCATTGAAAACGTTGGTGAATTGTACTATAATTAAACCATGAACTTAAAGGTTTTTGGTGAAAATATCTTATTCTAATCTAAGGAGGAAACTGCTATGGTTCAATTAATTGTAGGCAAGAAGGGAAAAGGCAAAACAAAACAGCTGTTAGACAAAGTAAATGCAGAGGTAAAAACCGCAAACGGAAATATCGTGTATATTGACAAGAGCACAAAGCACATGTTTGAATTAAACAACAAAGTACGTCTGATTTCCGCAACCGACTATCCTCTGAAAAACAGTGATGAATTTATCGGATTTATCTGCGGTATCGTTTCTCAGGACCACGATCTCGCAAGCGTTTATCTCGACAGCTTCCTGAAAGTAGCAAAACTGGAAGGAGAGGACATCACAGATTGTGTTGAACAGCTGGAAGGCATTGGCAAGCAGTATAACATTACCTTCGTATTAAGTGTCTCCATGGATAAAGAAGAGCTTCCGGAAGGCATGCAGGATAAGATTATCGTTGCACTGTAACCAAAACTGTATTATAATAATTGCATAGCGACAAAACCAAAGGACGGCGCTTACGGCACCGTCCTTTTAGCGCATGGATTAAACAATAAAAGGAGCATACATTTTGTCTAAGCAGAAAAAGAACAGCCGCCGGCATTCGAGAATCCGTTTCCCTTTTCCAGCGTTGAATATTGGAAATATCATCTTTGGAGCCCTTTTTTTCTATATGGCAGTTTCACTTTTCTTTTACCTGACCGCCGATCATATCAAATCTTTTCAGGTTGTGCAGGGAACTTTATCCCGGAATGATACCTATACCGCATTCGCCATGCGGACAGAGAGTGTGCAGCTTTCCTCCGGCAGCGGATATGTTCAGTTCTATACCCCAAATGCATCGAAAATCAGCCGCGGAAGCGCTGTTTATGGGATTTCCGCAACAGAAAATGCCGATACCTCTGGTATTTCGGCAGATGCGGCAACGAGAACGTCGCTTCGTTCCTCGCTCGCACGTTTTTCTTCTGATTATGATTCCAGTTCCTTTTCCGGCATTTATCAGCTGAAAACAGAACTTTCCGCAAAGCTGCTTGCCGCTGCCGCTGAAAACGGAGATTCCTCATCACAGACGATATTTTATGCAGATCAGGACGGTGTTGTCGTCTACGGCAGTGATGGATATGAAAGCTATACGGAGGACAGCCTTACGCCGGAGCTTTTCTCTACGAAAGCCTCTGTGGTTTCCTTTGATTCCGGCGCGCAGACGGAGCCTGGAAATGCAGTATACCGTCTGGTGACAGATGAGCAGTGGGAAATTGCCGTTCCGGTGACGAATAAGCAGGTCGTTACACTTTCCAATTTCAGTACGATAAAAGTTAAATTTCTGAAAGACGGAAAAACACAGACGGGAACACTGAATCTAAAGTCCATTAACGATCAGAACTATGCTGTCATTTCGTTTACAAGCGGGATGATCCGTTATGCGGAAGACCGTTTTCTTTCAATAGAGCTGGTCACAAACACTGGAAGCGGACTGAAAATTCCAAATACTGCCATCACGGAAAAAGATTTCTATAAAATCCCGGCGCAGATGCTCGTACAGGGCGGAGACAGCAATTCTTCCGGTTTCCTGCGGGAAAAGACCGATAAAAAAGGAAATGTCATGCTGGATGATAACGGACAGCCGGTGACAGAATTTGTAAACGCCACGATCTATGAGCAGGTCAATGATGAAAATGATAATCCGGTCGAATATTACGTCGACATGGCCGCTTTTAATGATGGAGATATACTTCGTGCACAGGATTCCGCCACAACGTATCAGATTGGAGAAACGGTTCCGCTGCAGGGTGTTTACTGCATCAACAAAGGATATGCTGTATTCCGCAAAATTCAGATCATCGATCAGAATGCGGAGTATTCTATCATAAAAAAACAAACGCAATACGGCATTTCGCAGTATGATTATATTGTGGAAAATGCATCCACCGTCAGTGAAGAAGATATTGTGCATTAAATACTGGAGGTTAGAAAGATATGCTGAAAGAGAACTATGAAGAAGTCCAGAAGAAAATTACAGAAGCCTGCAAAAGAGCCGGACGGAACCGGGAGGAAGTTACCCTGATTGCGGTCAGCAAGACAAAACCGGTCGAAATGCTTTCCGAAATCTATGATCTTGGCGAACGCAATTTCGGTGAAAACAAAGTGCAGGAGCTGACAGAAAAAGAGGAAGTGCTGCCAAAGGATATCCACTGGCACATGATCGGTCATCTGCAGCGGAATAAAGTAAAATACATTGCAGGAAAAGTTGCCCTGATTCATTCTGTCGATTCTCTTCGTCTGGCAAAAAACGATCAGTGAGGAAGCGGTAAAGCACAACTGCGAAATCCCGATCCTGATCGAGGTAAACGTTGCCGGCGAGGAAAGCAAGTTTGGTGTCTCCGTAGAGGAAACCCTTCCATTGATTGAAGAAATCGCAAAACTTCCGGCAATTCATGTGGAGGGACTTATGACCATTGCACCGTATGTGGAAGATCCAGAAGAAAATCGTCCGGTTTTTCGCAAATTAAAGGAATTAAGTGTTGACATTGCCGCCAAAAACATTAATAATGTACGTATGGCCATTTTGAGCATGGGCATGACCGGCGATTACGAAGTAGCAGTAGAAGAAGGCGCCACTTTAGTACGGGTTGGAACCGGAGTCTTTGGCGAACGGGATTACAGTAAAAGATAACAGGAAGCCTTTCCAAGAAGAGTGACCCCGCGCATTCTGCACGGCTGTCTGGCCAAATGCCACAGGACTAAAAATAGGAGAGTATAAGAATGAGTGTTTTAGACAAATTTCTGGATGCCATCCGGCTGAACGACGATTACGAGGAAGAGGATGCTGATTCGGATAGCTTCTTCGATGAAGAAGACGATGATATAGAAGAAAAACCAAAGAAACGTTTCTTCCGTAAACTGGAGAACGAGGATGAGGACGAAGAGGAAGAGCTGCAGGCGAAACCGGTTCACACTGCACCGCGTAAACAGCCGGCGCCAAAGACCACCGCTTCAAGCCAGGCTGCTGCTGCACGAGCTCCAAAGCCAGCTGCCCCGGTTTCCTCGAAAGTTACTCCAATGAGAAAGAAAGCAGGTGCATTAAATATGGAAGTATGCGTCATCAAACCGGCTTCCATGGAGGATACCCGTGAAATCGCGGATACGCTTCTGGCCGGATGTACCGTTGTCCTTAACTTAGAAGGCATTGATGTGGATATTGCCCAGAGAATCATTGATTTCTGCTGTGTGCATGCTACTGCATGAGCGGAAGTCTGCAGAAAGTTTCCAGCTATATTTTCATCCTGACACCGTCCAGCGTAGAAATTTCCGGCGACATCCAGGATATCTTAAGCGGAGCTTTTGATCTTCCAAATATCCGTACCGATTATTAAAGAAAATTATCTTTGCAGTAAATTAAAATGGATCCACTGGATCAATTATTGATTTACTTAGTAACAAAGGAAAAGCATCAGATGCAGGATTCTGATGCTTTTTTCATGAAAGAACATACAGGAGGCATAATTTATGAAAACACTTACCGTTAAAAGAGAAGGCACATCTACTGAATTTTCTTATGAAATTGTCTGGGACGGCAGCTACGAACGCCTCGCCGGCTGTGTGGAGAACTTAAAACTCCCTGCAAAAAAAGGCCTGCATTGTCACAGACAGCACGGTTTCAGAACTGTATCTGGAAGAGGTAAAAAATGTACTGTCCCCGCTGTTTGAGACCGTAACCGCATTTGTTTTCCCGGCTGGTGAAGCAAGCAAAAATCTGGATACCGTCAAAGATCTGTACACGCATCTGATTGAAAACCACTTTGAGAGAAAAGACATTTTATTCGCACTCGGCGGCGGTGTCGTTGGGGATCTGACCGGCTATGCGGCGGCAACGTATCTGCGCGGCATTGATTTCATCCAGCTTCCGACGACACTGCTTGCACAGGTAGATTCCAGCGTTGGAGGAAAAACGGGCGTCGATTTCGACCAGTACAAAAATATGGTCGGTGCATTCCATCATCCACGTCTTGTCTATATGAATATGGCAACCTTAAAATCCCTGAACGGCGATCAGTTTGCCTGCGGTATGGGAGAAGTCCTGAAAACAGGTCTGATCCGCGATGAAAAATTCTACGTCTGGACCATCAATCACATGTCTGAGATCGAAGAGCGGATTGAGCCGGTATTAACGAAAATGATTCAGAAATGCTGCGATATCAAACGCCAGGTTGTAGAAAATGACCCAACAGAACAGGGAGAGCGTGCCGTTTTAAATCTTGGCCATACGATCGGTCATGCCATTGAAAAGCTCAAAAACTTCGAACTGCTCCATGGCCAGTGCGTTGCACTTGGAACCGTTGCTGCTGCCTATATTTCCTACAAGAGAAGTTATCTCTCCGATGAAGAGTTTTACGAGATTCGTGATATGAACGTCGGTTTCTATCTGCCAATCACCGTGGACGGCCTGAAATCGGAAGATATTCTGGCTGCAACAAAATCGGACAAGAAAATGGAACAGGGTACGATCAAATTCATCCTTCTGGAGTCTGTCGGCCATGCTGTGGTGGACCGCACGGTTACAGATGAAGAAATGCTGGAAGCTATCAATTCTATTAATGGAGATCTGATCGATGAAGAGTAAAAAACTTTCTCCGCTGGCCGTTTATCTGGTTTGCGCGGCAGCGATTGTCCTTCTGCTTGCAGCAGATCAGTATACAAAATCACTGGCAGTGCAGTATCTGAAGGACCAGCCGTCGATCGAGCTCATTCCAGGGGTTTTGGAGCTGTTTTATCTGGAAAACCGCGGTATGGCATTCGGACTTCTGCAGGATCAGTACTGGCTGTTTGCTATGATGACGGTATTGTTTCTGATCGTCATGGTGATCGTCTTTTACAAGCTTCCAAAGACACGCCGCTTTTTACCGCTTTTTGCCGTGCTGACTGTTCTGACGGCTGGTGCGGTCGGAAATTTTTACGATCGTTTTCTGAATCACTATGTCGTTTGATTTCATCTACGTTTCGCTGATCAACTTTCCGGTTTTTAACGTAGCTGATATTTATGTCACCGTATCGGTCGCTGTCTTTTTACTGCTGTATCTGTTGTACTACAAGGACGAAGACTTCGCATTTCTGCATAAAAACGCCAAAAAGGAGGAGTCCGATGGCTGAAGAAGAACGGATTTTGGAAGTTACACCGGATTTTGACGGAAAACGGATTGATCAGTGCCTGGCCGCATCTTTTTCGGACTGTTCCCGTTCTTTTCTGCAGAAGCTTTTAAAAGACGGAAAGGTTTCGATCAACGGAAAAACGCAGAAAGCAAGCAGTAAGGTTGCCGCCGGTGATGCCGTTCTGGTGCTTCTGCCGGAACCGGAAGAACTGAACGTGGATCCAGAAAACATTCCGCTTGATATTCTGTACGAGGATGATGATCTTCTGGTCGTCAATAAGCCCAAGGGGATGGTCGTACATCCGGCGGCAGGCCACAGCAGCGGAACACTGGTCAATGCGGTTCTGTATCACTGCCGCGGAAATCTCTCCGGCATCAACGGCGTTCTGCGCCCCGGAATCGTCCACAGAATCGATATGGACACAACGGGTGCCCTGGTTATCTGTAAGAGCGATTTCGCCCACCAGAGCCTCGCAGAACAGCTCTCTGTACATTCCATTACCCGAAAGTACCGGGCAATTGTCCATGGGAATCTGAAAGAGGACGAGGGAACCGTGCGCGGTGCAATCGGCCGCCATCCGACAGACCGGAAAAAGATGGGCGATTAATGAACGGAACGGAAAACCGGCGGTCACACATTACCGTGTGCTGGAACGCTTTGGAAATTATACGTATATTGAATGCCAGCTGGAAACCGGCCGGACGCATCAGATCCGTGTCCATATGGCAAGTATCGGGCATCCGCTGCTTGGCGATGCGGTTTATGGCCCGAAGAAATGCCCGGTGAAAAACCTGCAGGGACAGACGCTGCATGCGATGGTACTTGGATTTATCCATCCACGGACCGGTGCCTATATGGAGTTTGAGGCGCCGATTCCGGAATATTTTTCCAATCTGTTGCTGCAGTTTCGAAAAAATGTCTGAAACTGCTTAAAAAGAATGATATTTCAAAAAGTATATAGTTAATTTGTATAAGTTTTATCAAAATGTTCTGTACTTTCTGTGAATTCTGTAGTATACTGGATGTAACGAAAAAACGCGAGTTACTACATCTGTGAAAGCAGATTATTGTGACGGAATGGAAAGGAGCGGATTATATGAAAACTATCATAACGATTGGACGTCAGTACGGAAGCGCCGGACATTCCATTGGTAAGATTTTAGCGGATGACCTGGGAATCAAGTACTATGACAAAGAGCTGCTGGAGAGAGCAGCAAAGGACAGCGGATTATGCCAGGAATTGTTCGAAAACCACGATGAAAAACCAACCAACAGCTTTTTATACTCTCTGGTTATGGACAGTTACTCCTTCGGCTATGGATCTACCATGATGGATATGCCGCTGAACCAGAAGGTATTTCTGGCACAGTTTGATGCCATCAAGAAGATTTCGCAGGACGGTCCGTGTGTCATCGTAGGCCGCTGTGCAGATTATGCACTGGAGGAAAATCCGAACGTGCTGAGCATCTTTATTAAAGCAGATATGCAGGATCGCATCCGCCGTATCGCAAAGCTGTATGATCTTTCCGATGCAAAAGCAAAAGACAAGATCACAAAGATCGACAAACAGCGTGCAAGCTACTACAATTACTACACCAGCAAACGCTGGGGCGAGGTAGACAGCTACGACCTGTGCCTGAACAGCAGTGTATTCGGTATCGATGGAACCGTAGATATGATCAAACAGGCAATTGAAGTTAAAGAAGCGGGAATCCGCAAGATTTTCAGCACCTGATCAAAACAGAACATAGGAGAAACGACCCTCCTCTTAAAAATAAGAGGAGGGTCATTTTATGAAAGGATTTTAAAGATGAGAATTGTTATACAACGTGTAAAAAAGAGCAAGTGTTTCGGTGGAAGAAAAGGTTGTCGGATCGATTCAGAAAGGTTTTCTGGTTCTGATCGGTGTCGGCCAGGGGGACGATGAAGCAACAGCAGACAAGTATATGAAAAAACTGCTGGGACTGCGTATTTTTGAAGATGAAAATGGAAAGACGAACAAGTCCCTGGCAGATGTGGATGGACAGCTTCTGATGGTTTCACAGTTTACCCTGTATGCCAACTGTAAAAAGGGAAACCGTCCAAGCTTCACGGAAGCAGGCGAGCCGCACAGAGCAGAAGAACTGTATGAATATATGGTCGCGAAAGCACGGGAACAGGTTCCTGTTGTCGAAACGGGAGTGTTCGGGGCTGAGATGGAAGTATCACTGGTGAATGATGGGCCGTTTACGGTGATCTTAGAGGATCTGTGAAACCTGTTTTTGTCTAGAGATAGTGTACCATCATCGGACTGAATTGTTTGTATTTATACAGTTTACATAAAATGATTATGTGAACTTGTGAAGAGGAGAAAATCTTTTATGCCGCAATTTGACTATCAACAGCTGTGTCACTTTGTCCTTCCGGAACAGGGGGGACTGTCGGTGGAAACAATTCTAAAACGTTTTCTGCATCTGACACCACGTGAAATCCGCCATGCCAAATATATTTCGGATGGAATTCAGAAAAACGGTGTTTCCTGCCGCACAAATGCAGTCGTCCAGACTGGAGATACGATCACTTTTCGATATGAGCAGAAGTGTCCCCACCTTTCCGAAGATCAGGTTCTGCCGGTATCAGGTGATTCTGCCGGCGTACGGATTCTCTATGAGGACAGTGATCTCTGTGTCGCAGACAAGCCATCCGGTATGGTCTGCCACGCTTCCCACGGCCATTATTCCGATTCCCTGACACATGCTGCCGCATCCCTGTTAAAAACACCGACAGCGCCTTCTGAACTCCGCTGCATCGGCCGTCTTGACAAAGATACATCGGGTCTGGTACTATTTGCAAAGAATCAGCTGGCTGCTGCCAGACTGTCCCGGCAGCGGGAGAGCGGCGCGCTGAAAAAAGAATACCTGGCTCTGGTACACCATCCCTTTTCCGAAGAAACGCAAAAAGAAACCATTCGTCTTTCCATGGAGCAAATTCCAGGAGATGACCCTGATTCTTTCGATCCGTCTGGGAAACGTATCACTAAAATGCGTATCTGTAAAGAAGGGAACGGCCTGTGGGCTACTACACACTACGAGGCTGTCCTTCAGGATCCTTTCTGGGCCGTCGTGTGCTGCCGTCTGGAAACCGGCCGCACGCATCAGATCCGCCTTCACATGGCATCTATTGGACATCCACTTTTCGGAGATCCGCTCTACGGAGTCCGCGACGGCGGTACCCGTGCCGCGCTCCATGCCTGGAAACTGCACTTTCTGCAGCCGATGACAGGAGAACCAATTGATCTGGAAAATATTCGAACGCACATGTTCGATTAAATATATTTGAAGTATAAGGAGAACATTTTATGGAAGAACAGAAAGAACACAAACGCCGCGTCCGCTACAAAGGCACACATCCGCGGAATTACAATGAGAAATACAAAGAACTGAATCCGGAGAAATATCAGGGGACCATTGAGCATGTGATCCAAAAGGGAAGCACACCGGCCGGCATGCATATCCCGATTCTCGTAGATGAAATCCTCGATTTTCTCAAGATCGAGCCGGGACAGAACGGACTTGATGCAACACTCGGATACGGCGGCCACAGTTCCCGTATGCTTGCATGCCTGCAGGGAAAAGGGCATCTCTGTGCGCTGGATGTCGATCCGATCGAGATGGCAAAAACAAAAGAACGACTGGCCGCGCAGGGGTACGGCCCTGAGATTTTAACGATTCTTCATCAGAATTTTGCCAATATTGATCAGGTTGCTGCCGAATACGGCCCCTTTGACTTCATTCTGGCGGATCTTGGTGTTTCCTCCATGCAGATTGATAATCCGGAGCGCGGCTTTTCCTACAAATATGATGGACCGCTGGATCTTCGCCTGAATCCGGAGGCAGGAATTTCTGCGGCCGAGCGTCTGCGCACGGTTGCACGCGATGAACTGGAAGGCATGCTCATTGAAAACGCCGATGAACCGTATGCAAAAGAAATTTCCCAGGCTGTTACGCGGGCACTTCGGAAAGGAAAGAAAATTGACACTACGTTTACACTGCGTGATCTGATCGCTGAAGCACTGGATTTTCTTCCGAAAGACGAGAAAAAAGAAGCCATCAAAAAATCCTGCGCCCGCACCTTCCAGGCACTGCGGATCGATGTAAACAACGAATATGAGGTTCTGGAAGCATTCATGGAAAAACTTCCGGATGCTCTTGCTCCGGGCGGCAGAGCGGCAATTCTGACGTTCCATTCCGGCGAAGACCGGCTTGTGAAAAAGTCCATGAAGGGACTGTATCAGATCGGTATTTATTCCGAATATTCAAAAGAAGTCATTCGTCCTTCCAAAGAAGAATGCATCCGCAACAGCCGTGCAAGTTCAACGAAAATGCGCTGGGCAATTAAGACGGAGTAACTTAAAAAAGCAGGAGAGAAGTCGTCTCCATAAAAAAGAGGAATCAACGAATGGGATATAATCCCTGTTGATTCCTCTTTGGGTTTCTGATATATTTTTATTCCTCATGCTCCGGCATGGACTCCCGCAGCCGTACCGCTGTGGCAGCCTGACGGCGCCTTGCATCGTCCATGGCAGCATAATGTTTCTTCGTCGTATTGACATCCTTATGGCCGAGGACATCCGCAACAAGATAAATATCGCCTGTTTCCTGATACAGCGTCGTACCGTACGTACTACGCAGTTTATGCGGCGTAATTTTCTTCGTTGTCGTCACCTGGGACGCATATTTCTTCACCAGATTTTCCACCGTCTTGACGTTGATCCGTTTTCTCTGCGCTGAATAGAAGAGTGCGTGTTCGTGTCCTGCCACAGGCGTAATACCTGCGCGGACTTCGATATACTTTTTCAGTGCCTCGGCAACTTCATCTCCAAAGTAGACAAACATTTCATTTCCACCTTTTCGAAGCACTTTGATGCCATTGTTTTTAAAATCGACATCCTCAATATCTAACCCGACACATTCCGACACACGGATTCCCGTGCCAAGCAGAAGAGTAATGATTGCAAAATCACGTTCCTTTGTTTTTTCATAGTAGGCCCGCTGATGATTGCTCAGCCCGTCGCCGCAGGATTCAATAAAATCGAGAAGCTCCGCAACCTCATTTGGCTCCAGACGGATAATTTCTTTTTCATGGAGCTTCGGCATATCGATAAGCAGCGTAGGATTTGTCTCAATCAGTTCCTTTTTGAAATAATAGGAATAGAACGTCCGAAGTGCCGACAATTTTCGTTTCAGGCCTTTTTCCCCGTTGGTGTATAAGATTCCTGGGAACCGATATAAGCCTTTAAATATTCTGTGTATTCCTCAAGATCAAGTGCAGTGACCTGGTCAAGCACATCAACGGACATCTGATCCATGGGAATTTTGGCAAGTTCCGGATTTTCTTTCTGCAGATACTGAAAAAAGATCCGAAGGTCATATGCATATTTGATCCGTGTGCTGGTCGATGTCGTTGTGCTGATGCCGCGGAAAATTCGGAAGTAAAGAGGGAAGCGTCTTCAGAACCTCGCGGAGCTTCAGTGTATTTTCCATATCGGTTTGTTCGTGATACGTAATTTTTGATTTCATAACTGCAAATGAGCCTTTCTAAACAGAAAACCGGGAAATGAAAGAAGTATTTCTTCTATATAACTATTCGGGAAACGCAGGTTTTTCGAATAGTTGAAGAGTTACTTTCAGAAATCACCGGTTTTTCTTCTGAAACCGCCGAATTTTACAGGCCGATTTCTTGTTCGTTTTTTCACAACATTTTTTATTTTCTTCTTTTATTTTTCAGGATAAAAATCTTAATACTCCGATTACCTTTCCTACGATCTGCAGATCATTCACAAGGATCGGATCCATCTCATCGTTTTCCGGCTGCAGGCGGAAATAACCGTCTTCCTTGTAGAATGTTTTTACTGTAGCGGAATCATTGACCAGAGCGACAATTTTTTCTCCATTTTCCGCAGTTGCCTGTTGTTCCACAAGAACAAGGTCACCGTCTAAAATACCTGCATTTACCATGCTTTCGCCCTGTACCTTTAAAAGGAACGTTTCTGCGTTTGGCAGACGGTCTACCGGCATCGGAAAATATCCTTCAATATTCTCTACCGCAAGAATCGGTTCTCCGGCAGCTACTTTGCCGATCAGCGGAATCTGTGCAACCTCACTCTGGGATGCGGTGTCTTCCGATGCAATTCCCTGGATTGCACCAAGGCGGCCGGTATGGAATCCTTCATCGCAGATTTCAATGGCTCTCGGTTTTTGTTGCATCTCGTTTGATATAGCCTTTCCGCTCCAGTGTTTCCAGATGTGCATGTACCGAGGATGTAGAACGAAGGGAAACCGCTTCGCAGATCTCACGCACAGACGGCGGGAATCCTCTCTGCAAAATTTCCTGTTTTAAATATTCGAGAATCTGTCTCTGTTTCTCTGTCAGTTTATTTTTGTCTCCAGCCATCGTATGTTCCTCCTGTCGTTTCGTTTTTTTATATGAATTAGGGTAGTCCCCTCTTTCTATACGATATTTGCTTAAAATATACCAAATAAATTTTACCATAAATCCAACCGGAACGCAAACAAAAGTTTCGAAAATTTGTTCGTATTTCGTATTGACAAACATACGTTCTTTTATTATAATGAACATATATTCGAAAGAACAAATGTTCACGTAGCACAACTACTCTTCTATCACAAATCAAGGGGGAATTTTACATGAGTACCAATGCAAAGAAAAGAAAATCACTGAGAGAAAGACGAAAAATCCAGAGAAGAAAACTGCAGATCCGCGCAGCCGCCGCTCTCCTGTCTCTGGTTGCCGTCACATTTCTTTTTAATCTTCCACTTCACGCCGCAGAATACGCAGGCAGACAGTGAGCCGAAAGCTCCAACCTACAAATACTACACCAGTATCCGCGTTTCTTCCGGCGATACACTGTGGGATATCGCCAAAGAATACCGTACAGAAGAATACTCCGATATTTCCAGTTACATTGCTGAGGTCCGTGAGATCAATCACCTGAGTTCCAACCAGATCACGGACGGTATGTATCTCTGCATTCCGTATTACTCCGAGGAGTATAAATCATGAAATTCAAGAAATAATTTACATAATTCGGTTATGTAAACAAAGCAAAAAAACAGCTTCCAAAATGCACGGAACCTTCTAAAACAGCATGTTCGGGAAGCATGGTTTACCAAATAAAGAATGAATGTGAAAAGCAGAAACGTCCCGCAAATGAAATTTCTCATCTGCGGGACGTTTCTGCTATCTTATGCTTTTTTTTAATCCTCTTCAATATGCTCCTGTCCCTGTGCGATGATTGTCCGTACATGACCATCTGCAAGAGAGTAGAACACCGATTTTCCTTCTCGTCTGCTCTTTACCAGCTTATTCTGCTTCAGAATGCGAAGCTGGTGGGAAATTGCGGACTGTGTCATGTGCAGTGCTTCTGCCAGGTCGCAGACGCATACCTCTGCCTCAAACAGGACAAACAGGATCTGGATCCGCGTGGAATCACCAAATACCTTGAAAAGCTCTGCCAGATCGTAAAGCTCTGTTTCATCCGGCATGGTCTCATTGACAATCTTTACCAGATTTTCATGAACCTCACAGGAGTCACAGCACAGATCAGCTTCTTCCGGATTGATTTTTGCCATTTTGTGTCCTCGTCTTTCTATAGATTTTTCACAAACAGAGCACGAATTGCATTCAGAACCGCCAGAATCATAACTCCGACATCTGCGAAAATTGCCATCCACATGTTAGCGATACCGATGGCTCCCAGAAGCAGGAACAATACTTTGATACCAATTGCAAAATAAATATTCTCATAAACAATGTGAATACATTTTCTGGAAATGTGAATTGCTTTGGAAATCTTGAGCGGATCGTCGTCCATCAGAACGATATCAGCTGCTTCAATTGCTGCGTCGGAACCAAGTGCTCCCATCGCAATACCGATATCGGCAAGGGACAGTACCGGTGCATCGTTGATGCCGTCACCTACGAAGGCAAGTTTTTCTTTTTCTGTCTTTGCGGCAAGCAGCTCTTCCACTTTACTTACTTTGTCACCAGGAAGCAGTTCGCTGTAAACTTCATCAATTCCAAGATCTGCAGCTACCTGATCGGCTATCCGCCTGGAGTCTCCGGTCAGCATAATCGTCTTTTTAATACCGGATTTCCGCAGCGCCTGAATCGCCTCTTTCGCATGCGGTTTGATCATATCACAGATCAGGATATGTCCGGCATACTTGCCGTCTACAGCAACATGGACGATGGTGCCGACGCTGTGGCAGTCGATATAATCAACGCCAAGGCGCTCCATCAGTTTTGCATTTCCGGCAGCGACATTTTTACCGTCTACCTTTGCTGTTACACCGTTTCCGCTGATCTCTTCGATGTCCGTGACACGGCTTCGGTCGATCAGTTTTCCATATGCTCTCTGCAGACTCTTGCTGATCGGATGGCTCGAAGCACACTCAGCAAGTGCTGCGTATTCCAGAACATCTTCCTGACTGATCGTATTGTGGTGAATACCGGCTACTTCAAAGACACCCTGTGTCATGGTACCGGTTTTATCGAATACAACGTATTTGGTCTGGGAAAGTGTTTCCAGATAGTTGGAACCTTTCACCAGGACACCTTCATGGCTTGCGCCGCCGATACCGGCGAAGAAGCTGAGCGGAATACTGATGACCAGTGCACAAGGGCAGCTGATAACCAGGAAGGTCAGCGCACGGTAAATCCATACGCTCCACTCAGGAGCGGCACTTAAAAACAGCATCCGTACCAGCGGCGGCAGGATTGCCAGCGCCAGCGCACCGTAGCAGACGGCCGGTGTATAGTATTTCGCAAATTTGGAAATAAAGTTCTCGGATCTTGATTTCTTGGAGCTGGAGTTTTCCACAAGGTCCAGAATTTTGGATACGGTGGACTCTCCAAACTCTTTCGTTGTTTTTACTTTAATCAGACCGGACATATTGATACATCCGCTGATGACTTCGTCTCCATCCCGGGCGTCACGCGGAACACTCTCTCCGGTCAGGGCACTGGTATTCAGTGTGGTGTTTCCTTCTTCGATCACACCATCGATCGGAATCTTTTCACCAGGCTGTACAACGATGATTGTGCCAACCTCAACTTCATCCGGATCAACCTGCTCGAGTTTTCCGTCTACCTCGATATTTGCATAATCCGGGCGGATATCCATCAGTTCGCTGATGTTCCGGCGGCTCTTTCCGACAGCATAGCTCTGGAACAGTTCGCCGATCTGGTAAAACAGCATAACGGCTACGCCCTCCGGATACTCGCCAAGCAGAATGGCACCGACCGTTGCAACAGCCATCAGAAAGTTTTCATCAAATACCTGTTTGTTCAGGATTCCCTTCCAGGCCTTTTTCAGGATATCGTATCCGATGACCAGATAAGGAACCATAAAGGTTGCAAATCGCACATAGCCGGTTGTCGGCAGTACCGCGCAGAGAATCAGAAGAACCGATGCAACGATGACGCGGATGAGAACCTTTTTCTGTTTCTTATTCATACATATGCCTCCTTTGTTCTTACCGCCGGATGAAAAAATCCAGCATTTCATCCCAGAGATTTACAGATCCAAATCCGCTGCTCCAGAGAGAAAATACTGGATTTTTCTCGAGCTGAACCGCAGACAGGTTTTAGAATCTATTCTGCTCCAGCTTTTTCTTCCATCCGCCGATGAAAGTTTTTTATTTTAGAGGAAGATCTCGCAGTCATCCTCAACTTTTTTGCAGTTTTTCAGAACATCCTGCATAACGCTCTTTGGATCCTGTCCGTCTTCGAACTCAACGATCATTTTGAGCATCATAAAGTTTACGGTAGCATCCTTTACACCTGCTGTGTTTTTGCAGCCTCTTCCATTTTGTTTGCACAGTTTGCGCAGTCAACATCGATCTTATACGTTTTCTTCATCGCTTTTGATCTCCTTTTTCATTTTCACTGTTCATATGAACATTTATTCATATGTTTGTTTTTATTATAGCACCAGTGATGCAATTGTCAATGGAAAACTGAAAAAAATCAAAAAATCTGCCCGTCGGATTTTTTGATTCCTGCGGGCAGATAGATCTGTTATTTATTTCTCATAAAGAAACGTTATGTTCTGCTATTTTTCACTTTTCCGAATCACAATCTGTCCGAACCGTGCACATCCGTCCAGAACCTCTATTTTCAGAATGCCTTCTCCTGTAACGGTACCGAGTGTGAACCGTTCGAGTGTGTTCGGTGCTGTTTCATATGCAAAATATGGATGAACATCCGAAGTTACTTTCTCACCGGCAGGAGGCATTACCCCTTCAAAAAGAGTCTCTCCCTGAATAGCTGCCTGTACCTTCACCTCTTTGTCTGCACAGTAAGTTACAGAAACGGTATAGGTTTCTTTTTCACGGATTGTATAGGAAGCATACTCTCCTGCTCCCAGCTGAAGCTGTACATGATCTCTCGGATGTTTGATCGGACCCGGTGCGGCAAACCCGGCCGGTTCAGGATGATATCCTTTTTCATAAATCAATTCAAACCGGTCATACAGACGATATCCTGCAGCATTCGGAAGATCACTAAGACCACGGTGTGAATCCATCGGCAGCGCGTTGTAGCCGATCGCCGGGATCTCAAAATTGCCCTCTCGAAGCAGATAAGGATGATACTGCGTATTTTCTTTGCATTTATCGACCGCCAGGCATTCCAGGTAGCTGTCCCAGATGGCCTGCGCATGCTCGTAGGACGGTTTTGCAGCTCCATTAATTGCATAATCGGTAATCAGATGCCATTCATCCGGAACATTAAAGTTCAGAATCGAAGCACATCCTGCTCCCTCTACCGTTTTCCAGCACCACAGATTATAACCGGCGTGGTACTCGGCAAGAATCTCATACATCGTTGTCTGCCATGCGTGCTCATTTCTTCCTCCTGTCTCGCCCATCCACAGGCAGATCTTCTGTTCCCGGCAGGTACGGAGAACGCTGGCAAGAGAAGCTACCTCCGGAACAACCATCTCATACGCATGAAGACTGATGCCCCAGTTGTGGTATTCCGGGTCAAACTCATGATCAAAGAAATATGTAAGAGAGGAAAACTGTGTACCATTCAGCAAAAATAAGTGTTTCTGGTCGATCTTTCTGCAGCGGCGGATCATTTCCTCGTAAAAATAGACCAGCTTCGGTGTCAGCTCCTCGCGGCGCGGCGTCATGGAGATCGGCTCGTTGATACAGTCATATGCGCCGATGATCCAGCGGTCTTTGTATCTTCTCATAAACTCTTCCATCAGAAGAAACATCCGCTCCATCGATTCTTCATCGTCATACAGATGCTGTCCATTGTCCACGCCGTCATCACACGGAATTCCGGACTGGCCTGCCGTTGCCGCATGGAAATCTACGACAGCATAAACCTGATACGTCTCACACCAGTCGAGAACATCATTCAGCATGGCAAAGGAATCTTCATTATACGTAATCCCCGGCTCCTCATACAGAAAGCTTCCTGCGCGGATCGGCAGACGCACGGAATTGTAACCGCGTCTGGAGAGAAGTGCAATATCCTCCTCCGTCAGATACAGCCGTCTCCAGCGTTTCCAGAACTCCTCCGCATATTTCGTTCCGCAGGTCTCCCGTAGAATCTGGTCCATACTTCTTCCACGGTCCATGCGTCCCATCGGCGCATATTTTCCAGGCTCGAACAGTCCAAAGCCGCTCTGGGTGCCGAGCATAAATCCTTCCGGATTATCCCAGTTTCCCATGCCCCAGCCGCGGAGAATCACCTCTTCTCCGAAATCATTCACAATAATACCGTCCTGATTGTGCAAAAATCCCCTTACACGTTCTTTGTCATAATACCCCATACAAAAATACCACCTTTCCGCAGAAGCCTTCTGGTTCTGCGCTTTTTCTTCTATTATAAAAATTCTGGTTTTTGTGTCAAGAAATAGATTTTTACTTTTTTCAGGGAAAAAACATGATATTTTTTAAAAAATTGCTTGACAAACCGAAAAATGAGACTATAATGCAAAGTGTTCAAA
>ENA-OQJT01000095-OQJT01000095.1-human-gut-metagenome-genome-assembly--contig:-NODE-95-length-20384-cov-1.632078_pt1 | contig 20384 bp, 19 predicted proteins | sample MGYA00242612_ERZ504779 | MGnify/ENA primary metagenome ERZ504779 (study PRJEB26092, sample SAMD00036366) | human gut metagenome | host: Homo sapiens | study: EMG produced TPA metagenomics assembly of...
CTTATTACTTTTCTGTTTATTTTTATATTTTTATATTAATATTCAGTTTATTTCTTGATTTGTGTGTTTATTTGTAATTTCTATTCAGTATATTGTATAATTCCGTTTATTATACTATATAACTATACGGATACAGCTAATTATTATAATGTACAAAAATGTAATTAAAATGAATGCACGTGTTAGTATTGATGGCAATTCGACGGTAAGAATTGACTTAATGTACTGTTAAAAATATCCTCTTTGATGGGCACTATGTATTATTGATACATGATGCCTCCTTTAGTATCACAAAATATTTCTTGAGTTTATCTTTTGCTTATGTTATGCTAGCTGCACACAGATGATACATCTAATCATCTGTACAAAGTATCTAAATTCATTTCATCTATTTTTCGGAGCCATGATAGATCGGCAGTAATTCCCAAAAGTGATGATACGTAAACAGATAAATACTGTTTGAGAAAATGAAAAAATCCTCTTTATACACTGGAATCTACTGAAAGTATATGTTAATCTTAGGATAGAAGCTATAGCATTTTCTTGCAAACAAGAAGTTTATCTGTAAAGGAAAGGAGAAGCTATAGTGACAAAAGACAAAAGAACACTCAAAGATTTAAACCTAATGGATAAGTTCTTATTTGATGAGGCAATGGAAGACAAGGATAATATGAAGACACTTCTTGATATTGTCCTTGGACAGGACACACATCTAAAATACCCGCCACAAACAGAAAAAGAGTTCAGAAATTCTAAAGAAAATCGCCAGATAAGACTCGATGTTTATGCAATTGATGAAGATGATGTTGTATATGACACAGAACCTCAAAAACAGAATACCAAAAATCTGCCTAAGAGAAGTAGATTATATCAAGGACTCATCGATTCCAATTTACTACCACCTGGAAGTATTGACTTTAACGCATTAAATACCGTTATCATCATAATGATTATGCCATTTGATTTATTCGGTTATGAATTATATCAGTACACGTTTCGAATGAAATGTGAAGAAATTTCAGAGTTAGAACTAGAGGATGGCGCAACCAGAATTTTTCTGAACAGTCATGGAAAACATCCAGAATTCGTCAATCCAGAGTTAATCGAACTTTTGGAGTATATGGAAAAATCAACAGATACTGTGGCAAAAAAGTGTGAAAGTAAACGGATTCATCAGATGCATGAACGTATCACCAAGCTTAAATCCAGCAAAGAAATGGAGATTAAATACATGCAAAAATGGGAAGAAAAAGAGATTGAACGACAAGAAGCATATGCAGAAGGCGAACGCGTTGGCGAAAAACGTGGACGCACTGAGGGTGAAACAAGAATCAATAAATTAACCAAGTATTTATTAGAACAGGAAAGAACTGAAGATTTGAAAAAAGCAGTATCTGATGCTGCATATCAGGCAAAGTTATTAAAAGAACTGGGACTATAAATATATAGAAAAGTTCGTCAGTTAATTGATAAAAAGTCCTCTCTCATGATCTACTATTTGATCTGAGAAAGGACTTTTCTTATAAGTTACCTGTACCACTATCCGATTACGCGATGCTTCCCCTACTCCTCAGAGAACTGATCCTTTCCTGCGGAACACAGAGGACATTCAAAATCTTCCGGTACATCTTCCCACTTTGTTCCAGGTGCGATACCGCCTTCCGGGTATCCCTGCTCTTCATCATATTCCCATCCACATAAATCACATACATATTTCATAATTCCATATCTCCTTTTCTTTTCATCTTTGTTTTATAATTATTCCTGACCTTGCATCCATTCACTACACGACAAGATCAATGAATCATTACCACTAATTTTCAAAAATCGGTTCAAAATCGCTGACATCATGTCCGCAGATTGGACAGATATAATCTGCCGGAAGTTCACTGCCTTCATATACATAATTACAGATCTTACATCTCCATCCAACGATCTTCTTATCCTGAGGTATCTCTTTCTTCTTTGGTTTTACGCGATTCTGATAATCGGCGTAAGTAAGCGGTGCATTCTCATTCAGCAGTTTTGCATCTGTTACTTCTGCAATGAACAGAGTATGTGTACCGAGATCCTGCTGTTCCAGAACCTTACCACTGATCACGGCACATGCCTGATATCCCATATACGGAATATTATTCTGATCTACCGGTAACGTAAGATCTTTCATCTTATCCACATCTCTTCCTGACTGGAATCCGAAATGCTTAATTGTCTCAAAGGAACATTCTACATCCAACAGACTCAGTGCAAAAATTCCGCTTTCTTTGATCAGATCACAGGTATAATTACTGTTTAAAACGGAGATCGCAATTCGAACTGGGTCATTCGCTACCTGCATACATGTATTGGTAATACAGCCATTTACTTTCTCACTGGAACGTGTGGATAACATAAATACTCCATAAGACAAATTATAAAGTGCTTTTTTCTCCATGTGATAACCTCCTTTTTATTTTAATAATAATTACTATTATTATATTTTTAATATAGCTTATTCTCTCGCTATTGTCAACTGTAAATTTTATTTTGTCCAGTTTTTCTTTAAATTTTATCCTGTTTTTATTTGAATTTTCAGACAATTCTTTTTTTATTTATGCTATACTAGCATTATAGTAACTCGTTAACAGCAGCATTTTGTAAAGGCAGGGATGATTATGAATTTAAACTATCTTGAAGAAACAATTAGAACATCTAAATATCTTGTTTGTCTCGCCGGTATGGAATTTATGAGAGAGCAAAATGTCGCATATCATCGAGACAGCGACGAATCCTATCGGATTGAAGAAAAGTATGGCTACTCTCCGGAAGAATTATTCAGTGCCCGTATGTTTAACACACATGCAGAATTATTCTATGAATACTATAGAAATGAAATCCTTTCCAAACATTTAGTAGCTGGAAAAGGTAATGAAGCACTCGCAAGATTAGAAGCGGCAGGATATTTAAAAACGATCATCACAAAAGGCATCTATAATATGCCTCAGAAAGCCGGCTGTAAAAATGTGATCAATATGTATGGAAATATTTATGAAAATAATGCGTGTCCACGTTGCGGAAAGATTTTCCCGATTGAATATATCAAAAACAGTGATAAAGTTCCTCTTTGTGATGTGTGTAAATCAACTGTGATTCATCCTGGAGTTTATTTACATGGTGAAATGCTCAGTAATACTGTCATTAGCCATGCTGTGGAAGAAGTTGCTAAAGCTGATACGATTCTCGTTCTCGGAATGAACCTGAATTCCAGTCTGTGCAAAGATATGCTTCCACATTTCACAGGTAAAGATTTGATCGTAATCCACAAGGAACCACATTATCTGGATGAAAAAGCAACCGCAGCTTACCATGGAGCAGTCAGTAAAATTCTTCCAGAAGTTGCAGAAAGCATACTGGATGCATAATTTTCCAATATTGCTTTGTACATATTCTTAAATTCCAAAAACAAGTTATATGAAAAGGGGTGTCGGTTCATTGCTATTTTCCGACTCCCCTTTTCATTTTTTCTATACCACATCCAGAATCTCTTTAATCTCCGGAATTGTCTTCTTCTGTTCTCTTAACCGACGAATCTGCGCAATCCTTTCTAAGCTCTCAACTCTGCGGTATCTTCTGGTCAGATTCTCTTCCGCCTGCTCGAACGGCAGCATTCCTTCCTCTGTATAAAATTTCAAAGTACTGTAACGCACTGCCGTAAGCCGCACAAGCTCTCCGATTGTCACATATTCTGCCTGCTCTATTACTTCCCTGCTTCTCTGTCTTGACATCTGCTCACCTTTTCTACTGTCTACATAATTAGTATTTCAGTACTTTCTTCCTACTGCCAGTATGCCGGTACCAGGTTGACTCCCTGAATCGGTACTTTATATGCTGTTTTTGTCATTGGGAAGATACGGTAATATATATTGCCTATTTTTAGTAAAGTCTCACTGCCTACTCTGATCTCCTCTACCGCAAAGCCTCTTTTCTTCAGATATTCTACAGCCGCAGCTCTTCTGTCTGCCACGTTAGTTCCAAAAATAACCGTATCAATAAATACGGATTTTCTTCTGTCAAGGTAAGGAAATACAAGATTAACACCTTCTAAATATGGATTCTTAAGCAGTTTGCTCTTAGTCTTCACAAACCGATTCATAAATCCTTCAAAAAACATTATGAAATTCTGCTTCCCATAATGCACGGTACTTCTCATCCTGAACGGCAGCTTCTGTCATACGCTCTTCTACACGGTTCTGCTCTGATACAGAAAATAAATCATGGATACAGCCACTTTCACGGAGAAGCCATAAGAGAACCGCATCTTCCAGACTAATTGGACCATCCTCTAGAATCTCTGCACGAAGTCCTTCTTTTATTCTGATATAACTTGTCTCATCACTAAGGTATGCCTTTAGTTCAACACCTGATGTATCATAATTCATATCACAGCCCAAAATATCCGGTACTTCCTTTAGAAGTTCTTCTGCTTCCAAAACAGCAGCCACTTCTTTCTCAATCTGAGTCTCCTCTTTTTTCTTTAATGTTTTTGCCATCTGTACCGCTTTCTGAAGTTCTGCAGAAAATTCTGAAAATGAATCCACATCTGCTTTTCCTAATTCTGTCTCCAACACCTGCGCAGCCGAAACAGCTCTCAATACAGCACTTTTTGCCACGCTTGGATGAATACTCTCCTGTCCGTCCAACGCAAGTAATGCATATTGCTGAGATAATGTAAGATCTTTCATACCTGTCTTCCTCTCTTTCCTCTTATTTCCTGATCGCCATTTTTATTTTTACTTACTACTTACTACTTACTACTTACTACTTAGAAAATATCATACAGTACGCAAACTGTCAAGTTGTTACTATTACTTCTACTGACTTTACCTATTAACACAATAATTCAAAAATGCCAAACTGACCTTTAAGACATTTTCAAGTCTTCAACTATTGAAACGTACACCATATAATGCTATTATTAATAATTGGCACTTTAAATGAATTTTTAGTAATAACAGGAGAATATATGAACCAAAAAACAGCTTCTGCCCCTGCAGCAGAAAACAAAATGGGAACCATGCCGATTGGCAAACTCTTGTTCAACATGTCTTACCGATGATGGTTTCCATGCTAGTGCAGGCACTTTATAATATTGTAGACAGTATCTTTGTAGCAAAACTGTCAGAAAATGCTCTTACCGCAGTTTCTCTTGCCTTCCCGTTACAGATGCTGCTCATCGCAGTTGCAACCGGTACCGGCGTTGGTATGAATGCACTTCTTTCCAGAGCACTCGGAGCAAAAAAAAACTGACGAAGCAAATAAGATTGCGTCTAACGGAACATTTCTTTATATCATAAGTTATATTGTATTTCTTATCCTTGGCTTTACAGTTGTAAAACCTTTCTATGCAAGCCAGATTGGAAATGCAGATGTTGAGATCATGGAAATGGGAATTGATTATCTGAGCACTGTTATGATCTTCTCTATGGGACTGCTGGCACAGATTTGCTTTGAACGACTGCTCACTTCCACAGGAAGAACCATTTTCAGTATGACTTCTCAGTTATGCGGTGCGGTTACGAATATCATTCTTGACCCGATCCTGATCTTTGGTCTGATTGGTTTCCCGAAGATGGGGGTTACAGGTGCTGCCGTGGCTACGGTCATCGGACAGTGTGTCGGAGCACTTGTTTCATTTACATGTAATCATAAATTCAACCCGGATGTAAGGCTTCAGTTCCGTGGTTTCCGGCCGGACGGAAGAATTATCAGAACAATTTATGCAATCGGTATTCCATCTATTATCATGCAGTCGATTGGTTCTGTTATGACATACTCCATGAACCGTATCCTGATCACATTTTCATCTACTGCAACCGCCGTATTCGGAGTGTATTTCAAACTGCAGAGCTTTTTCTTCATGCCTGTCTTCGGTTTGAATAACGGTATCACTCCGATCATTGCATTCAACTACGGTGCGCAGAACAGAAAACGTATGGTCAAGACGATCAAACTCAGTATGGCAACAGCATTTTGCATTATGCTCTTCGGATTCCTTTGCTTTGAATTAGTTCCACAGGTACTTCTTGGAATGTTCAACGCATCTGCTGATATGCTTACGATTGGAGTCCCTGCGCTTCGTATCATCGGTATCCATTACTTACTTGCATGGTTCGGCATCATCTGCGGTACTGTATTCCAGGCGCTTGGAAAGGCCGTGTTCAGTATGATCGTATCCATCATGCGTCAGCTTGTAGTACTGATTCCGGCTGCATATGTACTGGCAAAATTTGGTGGGCTTCATGCAGTATGGTGGGCTTTCCTGACTGCTGAGATCATGTCAATGATTGTCTCACTTATCTTTCTGTTCAGGACTAATCGAACGATTATTTCCAAGATCCCGGATGGAAGTGATATTCTATAAAAGGAAAAAGTTATGAAATTTAAGAAAAAATTATGGATCTCTTTAATCCTGTTCATCCTGTTTGGCACTGTCTTTTCAGGTTGGATCTTTCATCAAAATACGACCCGTGAATATTTAGTTTTTGACAATACAACCCAGCTTGTGACAACCGAACGATTCGAAGATAATATTCGAATTGAAGATGTCATTCTTCCAGATCCTTTTCAGAATCAACAATCCATTTTGTTCAAGACAACCCATACCCGGGCTGAGGTATTGCTTGATGGAGAGAAAATCTATGAATTTGGAAATGATACTGACACATTAAGATTTATGAAGTCTCCCGGCCCTTGCTGGCATATTGTCGATCTTCCAAAAAACAGTGATGGAAAACACTTGCAGGTCAGGATTATTCCTGTATATTCAGACTACTACGGAAATTCTTTCCATCTTTTTGGAGGGACAAAAGGAGACTGTACCCTGAAGATCCTGAGCAACAGTCTCTGTTCATTGGTTCTAAGCTGCGAAATCTTATCGTTAGGAATCATCTGCCTGATTTTATGCTTTTCTATAATGAGGAAAAATGATAAATATTCGTCAGATGAATCCTACATGATTTTCCTGAACCTTGGTGTTTTTTCTCTTTTGATCACACTTTGGACTTTAAAGCAATGTGGTTTTCTGCAGTTTTTAATTCCAGATCCAAGAGCACTTTATTTTATAGACTACTTTACTTTTTTCCTGTTTCCAGTACCATTTAACTTTATTCTGTATGATATCTGTAAAAGCAAATATCGTAAAGGAGCTGTACACCTGTCCATTCTCTATCTGTGCAATATGGCAGCGGCAGTATTGCTTCAATGTGCAGGAATCATCGATATCTTCCGCATTCTTCCGATAACTCATCTGATCATGCTGGTGAATGTAATTTATACAGTAACATTGATTCGTTATGAATCTATAAAATTACAAAATGAAGCTGCCAGACATTTTAAATATCCAATGTATCTGGTCATGGCATTGGGTGCTGCAGAACTTGTTGCTTACTATATCCGGCATTTTCAACAAACCTCCCTCTTCCTTCCATTGGGAACGATGCTATTCATCCTTTTGCTGGTCTGGATCCAGGTATCACGTTTTTATGATCAATATCTCCAGAAACAAAAGCTTGTTTACCTACAGAAACTTGCGAACACGGATCTGCTTACAGATACTATGAATCGAAATGCCTATGAAAAGAAAGTGAATCGTCTTAACGAACAGAAAGACGAACTTCACACTACCGGTTTTATTCTTTTTGACCTGGATAATCTGAAAATAATTAATGACCGGTTTGGACATGAGAAAGGCGATGAAGCTCTGCAGTTATGCTCTCAGTGCATTAAGCAATTCTTTCCTGAAAAAGAAAGTCTTTTCCGCATTGGTGGAGATGAATTTGCATATTTCTACAATAAGAATAAGGAAAATAATATCGAAGACAGAATTGCTCAATTAAATCAAACTTTAGAAGCAACAGCGCATACATTTAACTATCCATTAAGTATTTCCTCCGGATATGCCTGTTTTCTTCCGGAAATGGATAGTACTTTTAAAGACCTTGCAAAACGAAGTGATCTCATGCTGTACCGCATAAAACGGAAACGGAAACTTGCATATGCAGGCAATTCAGAACTTCTGACTGCCAACACGCTTATTAATACAGGAACATCTGCCGAGGAAAAGCAGCAGGAAGAAATCTTCAGCCACACAAAAAATTATCAGGATCTTTCGCTCAAAGAATTATGTAATATCATCGATCTGCTCAGCCCAAGCACAGATGGTTTCCTGTATATGCTGGATTTCAGAACCGACTTTTACTATATTGCTCCACAAGCCTTAGATCGTTTCTGTCTGCCTGGAAATGAATTCCATAATATGACAAAAGAACTTAAAGAATTCGTATACAAAAAAGATTATCCGCTTCTGAAAGCTGAACTAGATAATCTGCTCAACACAGACCGGAACACACATAATATGGAGTACCGCTGGCTGGATCTTAACAGGGAACCCGTCTGGATCAACTGCCGTGGCTATATCGTACGTGACGATCAGCAAAAGCCGATCTATCTGATCGGATGTATCAATGAAATTGGTAACCGACAGAAAGCAGATAATATTACCGGACTTCTCGGAGAAACTTCTTTGGAAAAATATTTCAAAGATTCGGTTTCTACGCTTAATAAAGGCTTCCTGATTCATATCGGAATTGATGGTTTTAAAATGATCAATGAAAACTATGGATGGGATTACGGTGACTACATTCTTCGAGAAACAGCGTCCTGTATCTTATCCTGTATCTCGGATAGCCAGAAGGTCTACAAGATCGCATCAGATGAATTTATTATATTAGATACAACATCCTCTGATATGACAACAGCATCTAACCTTTATGACCACATATGCAAACATATTAATCAGTTTATTGAAGAAAACAACTTTGCTGCAGTATTTACTATTTCTGCCGGTATCCTGCCGCTTCCGGATCTGTCACGGACCGGTTATGAAGAGATTATAAAGCGAACTGACTTTTCGCTGACCGTGGCTAAGCAACATGGAAGAAACTGCTGTTATATATTCCGGGAAGAAGAGTACCAGAATTTCTTACGTATCCGTGAGATCACAAATGAGCTTCATTCAGCAGTAAATCATGATTTCCGTGGATTCTCAATATTCTTCCAGCCAATCATGGATATCCGCCAGGACAAACTGACCGGAGCAGAGGTGCTGATACGCTTTACTTCGAAAAAATTTGCACAGATCTCGCCTGCTGAATTTATACCACTTTTAGAGACAAGCGGGCTGATTATTCCAATCGGACGCTGGCTCATGAGAGAAGCAATAACTGCCTGCCGGAAAATCCGGACGCAGCTTCCTGATTTCAAAATTAACATTAATGTATCCCAGGTACAGATTACAAACTCAGATGTTATTACAGACCTTATCAACGAGATGAACGCTTCTAGTCTTCCGCACACTGCAATTGTAATCGAACTGACAGAAAGTATTCTGCTTGAAAAAAATGAAAAGGCTCAAAACTTCCTGAAAGAATTAAAACAGGCCGGCTTGCAATTAGCGTTGGATGATTTTGGAACCGGTTATTCCAACTTTCATTATCTGAGTGAACTTCACCCTGATATTGTTAAGATCGATCGTGGTTTTACTTCAAAGGCAATCACAGACAAAAAGGAATATTATCTGTTAAATCAGTTTAGTAACATGATTCATAATCTTGGTCTGAAACTTTGTATTGAAGGTATTGAGACAGAAGATGAATTACAGAAGATAAAACTTCTGAAACCGGATTATTGTCAGGGATTCTACTGGGGACGGTCGTGTCCTTATGATGAGTTCAGGAAGCATTTTGTGGATGTGGACAGATAATTACATCATTAAAAAAGAGAAGCCAATTCCCAATCATTTGGGAAATAGCTTCTCTTTTTTCACTATTAAAATTGCCCCGGTATTCTGTATCCGGACATCTCTCCTAGAATTTTCCGCCACCGCCTCCGGCAGTGCTTCCGGAAGATGTTGTATGCGTACTGCTTCCGCCGCCACCACTGGAAGAATCATTTTTCTCTTTTTTCGTTTTTGTCATTGTATTATACAGGAATATGTCTCTGCTCTCAGTAAGATTCATACTTCCAACTTTCACATAATTATTAGCTGCTGCCTGGAAACGTACTGTTTTCAGCTTTGATTTCATAGTGCCAACAACAATCAATGAAAGGACGATACCAGCTACTAATGAAATCGGAATCCAGATCCATGACATTGGTTTTTGTGGTTCATTATCGATATCATAAGGTTCTCCAGTTTTTGCCTGCGTAATAAAATCATCACACTCGTCAGCAAATGTATCAAATGCTGCCGCAAAATCACCATCAGACAAATCACCCGTCATCTCTTCTCCTATGTACTGGATACCTGCATCCGTAAATGCTGTAATAGCATATCCGTAGGTTGCCATATACCAATCATGATCTTCCATGCTGATCAGAAGTATTGTTCCATCCTTGTCCGGTCCATAACCATAATTATGAGACTCGTAGAATCGTTCCGCATAATCAGATACCGTCAGTCCATCCAGTGTATCGGTTGTGACAACCGTCACATCTACCTTCTGTCGCGTACTGATCTCATCCAACTTACTGGTTAACAGCTCCCTCTCATCTGTAGACAGAAGCTCCGCATTGTCGATGACACGAGGATATTCATTCGCGAATCCTTCTGTTTCCTCCGCAAAAGCCGGAACTGCAAGGCCTAGACAGAGGATGAGGATCGTCATAAACGATAAAATTCTTTTCTTCATTTCCCCACCTCCCTAAAACAGCCCGATCAGGTGCAAAAGCCATGCAGCACCATACGTTACAACTGAGAATACAGCTGCCAGCATCACTGTCCAGCGTGCTGCTGCACCTTTATCTACCGGCAGATCACCGACAAACTTTCCTGTCTGTCCATTCATTGCAAAGGTGTATTTATTTCCGTTCCATGTCGTATTCAGAAGCCATACCGGATACAGTGCATACTTTGCTTTTCCGCCATGAAATTGTACACTGCTATTGTCTGTTGTTACTGTAGCATAACCTTTTACTGTCTCAGCAAAAGCTTCCTCTGTAGAATGTTTTACACGTTTATTGGCACGTTCAATACTTTGTTCGGCAGTTACATCATACTTATCTGCCAGATATCCTGCAAGATAAGCAGTCTGGAAATCCACCGCACCTGAAATATTGAATGGCTCGATAGATTCCATCAGATCGTCTGCCATCTTTGTGGATCCATCTACCGGAACATTCTCAAAACCAATACTTCCACCCCGGTGAACCATAAAATGACTTGTCTCAGTATAATCATAATCACTGTCACTCCACATTCGTACTTTTGTCGCCCGATAGCTGACTGTGGCATCTACATTTGTATCAAAAAGCCAGAACGGAACGTAAATACCTTTGATCTCATCAATATGATTCTGATCCTTGAAGATCTTTGGCAGAAGACGTTTTCCGGTCAGATGTTTCTTCAATCCTTCTTTTGCTGCCTTTTTATCTAATTTGAACGGGATTACCAGATCCGGTTTTAATGCTCCCGAAAATTGTCCCATCATTACGATCGGATTATCACAGAATGGGCAGGTTGTTGCTGCCATGTTAGCATCTCCGACAATCTCGCCTCCACAGGACTTACACACATACGTGCGTAAACCATCTGTTTCACCTTCCTGCCACTCACTGCCTGCGGAAGTATCCCACTCCATATCATCTGCCTGTTCATTCTGCAGCTCTGCATCATAACCTTTGAGTTCATCCATCTCGAACTCAGTATCACAGTACGGACACTTCATCTTCTGAATCTTACTGTCAAAGGCGATTGCACCGCCACAGCAAGGACATTTATATTCCTGCAAGCCTGCCATAACTCATTCTCCTTTCTTTCGTGCCAGGTTTCCGGCAGTTATTTTCTAACCGCTGGTCATCCGTTACTGTCTGTCGTTCTCGTCAAAGATATCTCCACACTCCGGACAGAATCTTGGCGGATTCTTCGGATCTTCCGGTTCCCATCCGCACTTATCACAACGGTAAAGCGGTGCGCCTGCCGGCTTCTTCGCTCCACAGTTCGTACAGAATTTGCCTTTGTTTACTGCGCCACAGGAACACGTCCAGCCTTCGTCCTCTGCCGGTCTCTTTGTTCCACAGTTCGGACAGAAATTACCTGTTACTGTAGTACCACATGCACATTTCCATCCGCCTGCTGCCGGAGCTGCCTGCGGTGCCGGTGTCGGCTGTGGTGTCGGAGCTGCCTGCTGCTGTGCTGCCTGCTGAGCCTGCTGTTGCTGTCCCATAGCAAAAAGATTCTGTGCATTCATTCCACCACCTGCAGCATTCATTGCCATACCCATGCCCATGAATCCTGTCATAGCTCCTGCCTCGTTGCCCGCTGCAGTCTTCATCGCATCTGCCTGAGCACCGACAAGTGTAGCTGCTGCCATTGTAGGGTCACGCATGATAGCTGTACGCTGTGCCTGTTTGATCAGTTCTGCATCCTCGTCCGGAAGAATAACTGATCCAAGAGCAATACTGACAACCTTCAGTCCACGAAGAGCTCCCCATTTCTCTGAAAGTGCAGTATTCATGGCATTTTCAAGATCTGTATTGTGTGTTACGATCTGATTTGGACGAAGTTCCATCTCTGACAGACGGCCAAATGCCGGCTGCAGGGCTGAGATAAATTCTGTCTTAAGAGTACTGTCAAGTTCTTCACGAGAATATTCCTGTTCTACATTTCCACATACATTTGAATAGAACAACAGTGGATCAACAATCTTATAAGAATATACACCTGAACAACGGATTGATACGTCAATATCCAATCCAATCTTGGAGTCTACTACACGGAACGGAATCGGATTCGCTGTACCAAAACGGTTTTCCAGAATTTCCTTTGTATTAAAGTAATAAATTCTCTGATCCTTACCTGTATCTCCGCCATAAGTAAAACGCTTGGCTACGGTTTTAAATGTCTCTTTAATGCTCTCACCGAGATTGCCCGAGAAAATGGATGGTTCTGTTGAGGTATCATATGTAAAATTCACCAGGCTCTGCACAAACTTCTACAACCTTGCCCTGTTCTACAATGATCATACACTGTCCATCAGCCACGGCAATACCGGAACCGTTAGAAATGATATTGTCATTTCCTTTTGTATTAGAAGAACGACCTGTCGTTCTCTTCTGTCCCTTTGTAACGAGCACTTCTTTCGGCATAGATTCGCAATAGAAAAACTCTTTCCATTGATCCGCTAATGTTCCACCGAGTGCACCCATACCTGCTTTAATAAGTCCCATATGAACTCCTCCTTTTCCGACTTAGAATCTGTCTGCATTTTTAAATTCCATAGACATATCCAATGTGTTCTTTCCTTTTATTGTATTATAACAAAAAAGAAAGAATCTGTCTGTCCTCAAAAAATAGATTAGCTGCTTTTTTTACACAAAAAGCAGCTAGTCTATTTTCCAGACTAACTGCTCCTGTTGAATTCTTTTATTATTTTTGTTCTGTCTCTGAGATCTCTAATTTCTTCTTCTGAAATTCCATATTAGACAGTAAGATGTTCATTGCAAAACCTACAAGCAAAGCCCATCCGGAACCTTTAAATGCAAGCACTGCTGCCATTACTCCGGCAATACTTTTATCTGTACTCGTCTTACAATAATCCATACCGATTCTTGCACATACATATGCCTGGAATAACAAAGTAATCGCAGAACCCACACCCATGATTGGTTTCATGAATGACACGATCGGCACTAAAATAACACTGATGAATGTTGCTATACGGAAAGAACTCATTCCACCGATCAGCGATTTCATCGCTTTCTTCCTTCTTTATAACGCATTGCAACAGATACAGTCATACCAATCCAAAGCGGACCTGCCAGCGGTGGGAACGGTGCAAAAATTGCAAGGATCAGGTTTCTAAGACCACTGATCAGGTTTGATCTGCTTGAATTAAAGTCAATATATTCGTCACTTCTGCTGTCCTGTGCTTCCTCTACCAACGTCTGTGATGTAACAAAATCTCCAAACGCAAGTACATAACAGATCAACGCCAACGGAATTGCACTTATAAATTTTGAAATCGGTGGAAATCCGACTGCAAAAATACTGACTGTGTGGAAAATATTACTAAAGTCAGGAATTCGGATGAGCGTTCCAAGCTCGAGAACCGGTTTTGACAATTCTCCCAGCAATACTCCTGCTAACATAGCAATCAGATATGGGAATAAGTTTCCATATTTTGCCATGATATCCAATATTTTGTATTTTTCTCTGTTCTTTTCACAAAACGGTGAAAAACTCAAAAACGCAAGTAACAATGTACCGGAAAGTGTTGCGATTGGCGCAGTCATCAGCTGGCTTCCATCTGAGAGCTGTCCCTGCAATACTGTGATTGGTGCTGCAATCAGGATACCACCTTTGATTGAATTTGGCACACCATTCACAAATTTATCTGCAAGCTTGGTAATTCCCATAAATATAAATACAAATGCAACAAGCAGCTGCAACGCAATCATTGCCTGAATACGCTCCGGTCCTTTTGGAAATCCATTTAAATATGCCAGTGTAAATGGTAATGTCGGTGTGATCCATCCCGGGACAACCGGATCTCCTAACCATCCATGAAGCATGTACATAAATACTTCAATGATGACGCAACTCCATGCAAGCTCATACGGAAGTCCAAGATTATCCGTCAGATACGGGATCGAACTTAACGCAGTAGCGCCAAGGATCAGACCTTGAAAAAATTCTACATATTCTAATTTGTAATGAATTCCCGGAATACGCCACTGAAATGGGCCGAGTGGAATATAGGGAAGTTCGTTGACTTTTCTTGTTCTTTTCGGACTCATCTTTTAAGCTCCTCCTTCATTTTCCGATTTACAAGTGTCTTTTTTTAACAATTTAATTTCAAAAAATGGACTGCATTCTTTTTGATGATAACATCTTTTGGAACAACAGTCCAATTTTTTATATGAATTGAAATTGTTACTATGTTACTGGTTATAATGCACTTTTTCCAAAGATTTTTTTGTGCTGTGCTACCAGGTAGAGAGAACTTAAAATAGCAAGGATTGCAAATACTAACAACATGATCATGAGGCTGTATACTGCACTGGCCTCGCCTGATGATTTTGTAAGCTGTGCTGCCACTACTGGAATCAGGTAGCTTGCCGCACCCATAAATGTGTAATAAATACCAGTATTTCTTCCCTTCGGTCCTGGGTTAAATAACTGAACAACTGCAAGACCAGTCTGAAGAGCACCTCCTGCTGCGAAGAATCCCAACATTGCGATAGCGATGTAAATGATTGCCACCTGATGGATAAACAGTACACCCGCAAGTGCAACTGCTGTACAGATAGAATCAATAAGTACAACCTTCAGCGGATTCCATTTTAATTTTGCCATCATGAACGCCCAGAAAAGTACTGCGCAGATAGATCCGATCGTATAAATAGAAGTCATACCTGCTGCCTGAATCTCGGAAAGTCCACATACGGAAAGTCCAAATGCTTTTGTATACTGCTGTGCGCCATACATGATCGCCATGCAAAGGAACGCATAAAACATGACAAGAAATACAATAAATTTATTTGGCTTTACAAGCATTGCAGCCTTCGCTGCATCAATCTCTGCCTGCGCTGCATTATCGGATTTGTCTTTCTTTCCTTCTGACGCTTTCTTCTGATCATCATAAGCAAACGGTGCAATAATTGCAAGTACCAGACAAACAACTGACATTACAACCGGAATAATAACATTTAATTTCCAGTTTCCGCTGTTTGCGTTATGAACAACCAGGAATGGATAAATCATACCGGAAACAGAAACAAAAAATTTGATTCCGATCAGTGCAGATCCAGGTGCTGCCGGATAAGCTTCCTGCACAGCCGGATATCCTGATGCATCCCAGAAACCGGATGTTGCAACTCCTGAAACAAATCCACATACAGAAGCGACTAATGCACTTTTTGTAAATAAGAATCCGAGGAAGCACAGAATATATAATGCTGCTCCACCGATCATTAATTTTTTACGTCCTACATGATCCGAAATCTCTCCACCGATCCAGACGCTGACGAATTTACCAAAGCCTGTCCATGCAACTGCTGTACTTACCGCTGCAAGACCTGCTGCATATGCTGCTGACTGTGGGTCTGCCATATTGAATCCCCACTGTTTTGCAAAGTTTACGTTGTTCTGACTTAAAATGATAGCCTGGATACCATGTGTTAAATAGCAAAAATATACACAGAGGATAGACCACAAATATTTCTTTGCTCTCATTCCATCATTCTCCTTTTGTGAATGTAATTATTTGGCCTGAGCTTCTGAAATTCCTGATACTCAGCAAGTGGCATCTCTTTTCCAACAAACAGTTCGTAGTTAACTGCCCCCTGCTGCAGAAGCATTCCTGCACCACCGATTGCTTTGCATCCTGCTTCTTCTGCTTCAAGGATCATCTTTGTCTTCTCTGGATTGTATACAGTATCTGCAACAACAAGATCCTTACGGAATAAAGATTTATCAACCAGAGTTACATCCTCATGTGGTTTCATTCCCATAATCGTTGTATTGATAAGAATATCACAAGTTTTGATCTCTTCTTCCAATTTCGCCTTATCAGCAAGATCATCTACAGTAACAACACAGTCCGGACACTTCTCTGCTAATTTAGCCTTTGTTCCTTCTGCTCTTTCGTAGAATTTATCTTTCACATTAAAAATGTTAACTTCTTTTGCTCCGTCCAATGCTAACTGAACCTGAATAGCTGTAGCTGCTCCACCGGCACCAAGTACAACAATCTTTTTATCTTTTACAGATACACCGTTGATCTCAAGGTTTTTAACAAATCCAACACCATCTGTAATGTATCCTGTGATCACACCATTATCATTTACAAATGCGTTACATGCTCCGATGATCTCTGCTGCCGGAGAAAGTTTGTCGACTAACTTTGCTGCAATATTTTTACATGGCATTGTAAAGTTACCAGCGCGCATTTTGAATAAACGAATTGCCTCAAATGCTTTTGGCATTTCTTCCTCTGTTACATCAAACGCCAGATATGCATAATCTAATTCGTCATGCTGGAAACTGAAGTTGTACATTGCCGGTGATCCTGAATGTCCAACCGGTGATCCAAATAATCCCATTAAGCCTGTGTGTCCAGAAATTCTTTTTTCCATGATTCTAATCCTCCTGATATAATTTCATTTATAAATTCAATGCAACCTCATATGCTTCTTTTGTGGCATCCAGTGCACGGCGTGCTCTTACTGCGTCACCTACCATGTGGACTTCTGGTACGATGTCTTTTAATTCTTCTGCAAAGTCATAAACTACATTCTGTCCATCACGGTGTGTATAACGTGAGCTGAATCCCATAGAGAGAATAACTGTATCGAATCCTCTTGCCTCGTAGATCGTCTCTTCCGATTTATCTGCTGCATTTTTGTAACTTACACCATCTGAGAAAATCTCTGATACAGCTGCACTTGTAATCTGTTTGATGCCATATTTCTCAAAGGCTTCCATAAGAAAAATTCTGTGCTCATGGATCACATCCGGTCCGATTGCATCTCTCATCTCGATAATGGCTACTTCATGTCCCTGCTCTGCTAAGAAGTCTGCTGTCTCTGCACCTACCATACCGCCACCAACAACTAAAACTTTATGTCCTACCGGGCGTGTTCCTTCCAGGCAGTCAACACCATAAACGATATCCGGATTTTCAATACCTTTGATAAATGGAAGTACTAAAGTCTCAGCTCCTGTTGCGAGGATCACTGCATCCGGTGTATCTTCTTTCAACATCTGTGCAGTTACTTTTGTATTCATCTTGATATTAACTCCGGCTTTTTCACATTTTACAATGTAACTTCTGATCATGCCTGTGATATCACCTTTTCCCGGTGGATATGCAGCCAGTCTCATATTACCGCCAAGCTTATCTGTAGCTTCAAATAATGTTACATCATGTCCGCGTCTCTTCGCTGTAAATGCGGCACACATACCTGCCACACCTCCGCCGATCACGTAAACTTTTTTCGCCTTCTCAGTCTTTAGCAGTCCTTCTTTTTCATGCCCAAGTACCGGATTTACAAGACAACAAATTGGTTTACCTGCATACATATTGGCAACACAGCCCTGAAGACAGGCGATACATGGTGTAAGATCTTCCAATCTTTCTTCCATTGCTTTCTGTGGTGTGTGCGGATCTGCAAGCGACTGACGTCCAAATGCTACTAAATCTGCATTTCCCATTTTAATGATCTGTTCTGCAAACTGTGGTTCTGTATATCTTCCAACTGTAATAACCGGAATAGAAACACATTTCTTAATATTTGCAACAAGCTCTGCTGAGAATCCGCCGTGAATTCCTGTCGGAGCCCACATATACTCATCCTTTAAATGTACTGCACGGGATACGTGAAGACCATCAATTCCGCAATCTTCTAAATAGGAAGCAACTGCACACATATCGTGATTATCAAGTCCTCCAAACATATCTTCTGTACTGTTAATACGTGCAAGAACAGCAATCTTTCCTTCTGTTTTCTTCTTTACTTCTTCAATAATGAGACGTGAAAATCTCATTCTGTTCTCAAAGTTTCCGCCAAATTCATCGACACGCTTATTTGTTCTTGGTGACATAAATGAATTTACAAGATAGCCGTGCGCCATGTGAATCTCTACTGCATCTGCTCCACCTTTCATTGCACGTTCTGCTGCTTCACCATATCCTTTTACAAGCTCATACACTTTTTCTGTAGATACTTCTTCAGGAATGTCTCTTCCATCTGCTGATGCGATTGCTGTAGCAGCCTGGATTGGTGCTCCTGCATTCTTTGCATTTCCTTCCGGTCCTGCATTCTGAAGCTGGATAGATACCTTTGCACCTTCTTCATGGCAGGCATCTGTAATTTTCTTTAGGCTTTCAATGCTGTTGTCATCATAAAGACATGGTTTCTTAGGACCGCCCTTCGCTCCTTTATGTACTACAGTCGCTTCAATTGTGATCAGACCAAACTGACCTTTCGCACGCTCACCATAGTAAGCCACAGATTCGTCACTCCATGTTCCGTCTGAATTTGCGAAATTATTTCCCATCGGTGGAACAACAAAACGATTTTTAACTGTCATAGGTCCAATCTGAATCGGAGAAAACATATTTTTGAATTTCATCATTTACCTCTCTCTTTGGCATCATCTGTTTTCAAATTAATCTACCAACTCTGGCCAAACTTCTTTTAATACTTTCTCTGTATTTTCATATGTATAAGCAGCTGCTTCTTTCAGTCCTTTTCCAAGGATTGCATCAGAAATAACTTCTACACCAACAACCTTCGGATCAACTCCTGCGTCTTTGATCATCTTAACAAATCCTGCTGTATCTTTTGCTCCTGTTCCCGGTGCAAGACGATCATGCATAGACTCATCTCTTAAAATAGGTGCTGCATATGGTCTTTCATAAGCATCATTGATCTGGATAGAAATAACTTTCTTGGCAATCTCCGGTGTAAGGATATCGTATGGCTGATCTGCTCTTACCCAGTGCCATGTATCAAGAATGAGCATTGCGTTGTCGCATCCAGAAGCTTTTACAACTTCCCATCCTTTCTTAAGATCCGGAATTCCGCTGTATGGCATCGGCTCAACACCAATGATGTATTTTCCTGCTCTCTGGCAAAGTTCTTTTAATTTCTGTGCTGTGTACTCAACAGAATAATTTTCCATCAGTCCACAGTTGATGTGGCCTACTCCAAAGAGTTCGCACATATGGAAACACATCTGCTCTTTGTATTTCTGCTCATAAGAACGATGTTCCTCACACCACTGAACAATGTACTCTACCTCTGTTACTTTCATACCATGTTTGTCAAGAATTGCAAGAATGTCTTCATCATGAAGTCCTTCATTCAATGCATCAACATAAGTCTCTGCGCGAAGACCGATTCCTTCATATCCTGCTTCCTTTGCAGCGATTACACGATCTTCAAATTTGCACTGATCTCCAAGTGTCCATGAACTTACTGTGATTGGGTTTTTCTTTGACATAATTCTTCCTCCATTGTAAAAATTGAATATAATCCATTGGATTTTCCTGTTCAATCTTGTTATTTTTTTCTGTTTTTATTATATCTGCTTGTTAAATAAATGACAAATTAGTAATTCTATCATAATCCATGCATTTTGTTTATAGATTTTATTTACACTTCGTGTTACGATATTATTATCAATAAGCATTATTGCGTATTTATCCCTCAAATAGAGTAACTGTTCAGAGCCAACCTCCAAAATGCTACGCATTTCGTCGGTGTGGCGTATCCGCCAAATAAAATTTCAAAAACAGTCTTAAAAATGCAAGCATTTTACATCTGTTTTATGAAATTTTGCT
>ENA-OQJT01000098-OQJT01000098.1-human-gut-metagenome-genome-assembly--contig:-NODE-98-length-20077-cov-1.274837_pt1 | contig 20077 bp, 20 predicted proteins | sample MGYA00242612_ERZ504779 | MGnify/ENA primary metagenome ERZ504779 (study PRJEB26092, sample SAMD00036366) | human gut metagenome | host: Homo sapiens | study: EMG produced TPA metagenomics assembly of...
CACTCGGGCACCTACCATTACAAATGGTGACCTTGGCAGGACTCGAACCTGCGACCTTTTGATTCGTAGTCAAACACTCTAATCCAGCTGAGCTACAAGGCCATTTGTTTGCGGTTGTCTTAACCGCGTATATTATAATATCAGATTGATTTATATTTGTCAAATGTTTTTTTGAAAAAATTTAAGATTTATTAAAATAAATTTTAGCTCTATACGAAATAGATAATAAATGATATATTATGTGATGGATAGTATTCGAAGCGAAACTGTACCACAAACTTTTATTTTTATCTAATTAAAAAGGATTGTATCGAAAGAACAAGACCTTACCAGAGATTTCATTGTATTACTTCCAAGAAAAAGAGGTGATAAAATGAAAATAGGATTTATTGGTGCGGGGAAAGTGGGCTTTTCCCTAGGAAAATATTTACAAAATAATTGCAGTCAAAATGATGTAGAGATTGTAGGTTATTTTAGTAAATCTTTAAAATCGGCAAAATCAGCAGCAGATTTTACCAGTACTAAATTATATATAAATCTTGAAAATATCTTAAAAGACAGTGATACCTTATTTTTGACAGTGCCTGATGGTAGTATTAGTCAAATTTGGGATTATATGAGAAATCTGGATATTAGAAATAAAAATATTTGTCATTGTAGCGGTTCGATATCTTCGACCGCTTTTTTTGATGCTCAAAATAAAGGTGCATATGCATATTCTATCCACCCACTTTGTGCGATAAATGATAGGTATGAAGCTTATAAAAATTTAGCAAATGCTGTATTTACTATTGAAGGTAATAGTGAGCATTTAGATAGCTTGATGCAGATTTTTCAAAAATGTGGTAATGACATCATAAAAATCGATACGCAAAAGAAAGCACTATATCATGCTAGTGCAGTAATGGCTAGTAATTTAGTTACAGCTCTATTTGCCACGAGTATAGATTTATTAAATCATTGTGGTGTAGATAAAAAGATGGCAAAAAATATTTTATTGCCATTATTGCAGGGTAATGTAGCTAATTTAACTACTTTTGATATCAAAGATGCTTTGACTGGTCCAGTAGAGAGAAATGATGTAGTTACGATAAAAAACATTTAAATGTATTTAATCAAGAAAATTTAAATCAAGAAAAAGAAATTTATAAGTTATTATCACAAAAATTAATTGAAATTGCACAAAGTAAAAATTCATTAAAAGATTATAGTGAAATGAAAGAGGTTTTTGATAGTGAAAAATACAGTATCAACATTTAAAATGCAAAAGGAAAGCAAAAGATAAAATTACAATGCTTACAGCATATGATTATTCTACAGCAAAATTGATTGATGAAGCTGGAGTTAATGGAATTTTAGTAGGTGATTCCTTGGGCATGGTCATGCTTGGTTATGAAGATACATTATCTGTTACTATGGAAGATATGATACACCATATAAAAGCTGTTACTAGAGGAGCAAAAAATGCTTTAGTTGTAGGTGATATGCCATTTATGTCTTATCAGACATCTGTTTATGATGCTGTGAAAAATGCAGGTCGTTTAGTGCAAGAAGGTCATTGTCAGGCAGTAAAATTAGAAGGCGGAGAAAGTGTTTGCCCACAGATAAAGGCAATTGTCGAAGCTTCTATTCCTGTTATGGCACATATAGGGCTTACGCCACAATCTGTTAATGCTTTTGGCGGTTTTAAAGTTCAAGGGAAAAGTGAAGAGACTGCCAAAAGAATTCTTCAAGAAGCAAAAGCTGTAGAAAAAGCAGGTGCATTTGCTGTAGTGTTAGAATGTATTCCTGATAAATTGGCAAAAATTATCACTGAAGAAATAAATATACCGACAATTGGCATTGGTGCAGGTAGTGATTGCGATGGTCAGATTTTAGTATATCAAGATATGCTTGGTATGTTTGGCGGATTTAAGCTAAATTTGTGAAACGCTTTGCAAATGTTGGCGAAGAAATGACAAAAGCTTTTAAAAGTTATATTGAAGAAACAAAAGCGAAAACATTTCCAGCAAAAGAGCATTGTTTTAAAATAGATGATAGTGTAATTGAAAAATTATATTGAGGATAATTTTATTTAAATATTACAAAGTTACAATAAAAACTATTGCGTTTTATTTTTTTATATGATATTATGTAAACACGCTAAAGATGATGAAGAGGAAAAGTAGATAAATACAATCATGACAGAGAGTCAAGGAGGCTGGAAACTTGATATGAGAGTATTTATTGAAGTTCACCTCGGAATTGCTCGCTGAACTTATTGTAGGTAGAGCCGGAGCCTTACCGTTATCGAAAAGGACAGTATCGGATTAGTCCCGTACTTGATGAGAGATATCTATATTTTTATAGATAAATAAGGTGGTACCGTGAATTCAGCCTCGCCCTTATATTAGGGTGAGGCTTTTATTATTTTTAAATCAATTAGATAAAAAAGAAAGGAGGCTTTTCATGAAGAAATTAGCTTTTTTAGGACCTCATGGAACAAATAGTGAAGAAGCTGCAATTTATATGGCTAATTTGCGTAAAGAAAAAAATGAATTTAGTGGCATATAATACAATACAAGATGCTATACAGCTGTTGCTCAAAAAGATGTAGATTATTGTTTAGTACCAGTGGAAAATTCAATAGAAGGTTCAGTTCGTATTACCTTGGATACTTTGGCTCATGATGTTGACTTAATGATAGAGTCTGAATTAATATGGAGTGTACATAATCAATTATTAACAAAAAATCCTAATGCTAAGATACACACAATAATTTCTCATATTCAACCATTAGCTCAATGTAGAGAATATTTAAAGAGTCATTATCCAACGGCAAAGACAGAATCTGTTTCTAGTACAGCTAGAGCAGCAGAAAAAGCAAGCTGTTGTGGAGATGGTTATGCGGCAATAGCGACAAAAACAGCAGCTGATTTATATAATTTGCAGATAATAGATACAGATATTCAAGATGTTGAAGATAATTTTACTAGATTTATTTTATTGACTAATAAAGATAAAGTAAAAAAAATATCAAGATGTAGCCAATATGATGATAATTTGTCAGATAGATGGTAGAGCTGGCAGTTTATACGAACTTTTGGGTGATTTTGCTTGTCGAAAAGTAAATATGACAAGAATTGAATCAAGACCTGCGCGTACAAGTTTAGGCGAGTATATTTTTTTCATAGAAATAGATGCTAATGTGGATAAAGATATTTTACAAGAAGCACTTATGCAGGCTAGTAAAAAATGTTTTTGGCTTAAAAACTTGGGAAAATTCCCAGTATATAAAGCTAGTAATAAATTAGTAAATGAAATAAATTAATCTTAAATATAGATAAATGAAAAGGTGGAATAAATAATGGTTGTAATAATGAATCCTGATGCAAGAGAAGAAAATATCATGGCTGTAGTAAAAGCTATCGAAAGTGTAGGGCTCACAGCTAAGATAATGGAAGGTGCACAGCAGAAAATTGTTGGTGTAATAGGTGACAAAACTCGTATGGGTTCACTAGCAGTAGAGGCAATGGAAGGTGTAGAACAGACAGTGGCTATTTCTAAATCTTATAAATTAGCCAGCCGTGAATTCCACCCAGCAAATACTGTTGTTGATGTAGATGGTGTAAAAATCGGTGATGGCAATGTAGTAGTAATGGCAGGCCCATGTGCAGTAGAATCTCGTGAACAATTATTAGAAGCAGCAAAAATCGTAAAAGCCGGTGGAGCACAATTTTTACGTGGTGGCGCTTATAAACCTCGTACTTCTCCATATTCTTTCCAGGGTCTTGAAAATAAAGGTCTTGAATATTTGGCTGAAGCTCGTGAAGTTACAGGATTAAAAGTAGTAACAGAAGTAACAGAAGTAGAAGCTGTTGATGCTGTAGCTCATTATGCGGATATTTTACAGATTGGTGCACGTAATATGCAAAATTTCCGCTTATTAAAAGAAGTTGGAAGATGTAATAAACCAGTTATGCTCAAACGTGGTCTTTGCGCTACTATTGATGAATGGTTAAATGCTGCTGAATATATTATGAATGAAGGCAATCATAATGTAATTTTATGTGAACGTGGTATTCGTACTTATGAAACATATACAAGAAACACATTAGATATGAGTGCTGTAGCAGCAGTAAAACATTTAAGTCATTTACCAATTATCGTAGACCCAAGTCATGGTACAGGTAAATGGAGAATGGTAAAACCTATGAGCTTTGCAGCAATAGCAGCTGGAGCAGATGGACTTATTATTGAAGTTCACCCAAATCCTGCAAAAGCTTTATCTGATGGACCACAATCTTTGACACCAGAAAATTATAGAGAAGTAATGCGTGGTGTCTATAAAATTTCTGATTTTATGAAAGCAGAAAATTTATTTACTGATTACATGAAAGACTAAAAATTTATATTATAAGATGAGAAAAAGCAGTCAAATACTTATGTATAATTAAAGTATTTGACTGCTTTTTTATGTCATTAAAAATAAAAATATAGGATAAGCTATAAAAATAAAGATAATAGTAGTGATTAAAAAAATTGCTTCGGCAATACTAGTGTTTAATTTATATAGTTGAGTAACTACAACAGAATTGATACCAATAGGACACATACCAATTAAAGTGATGACGGAAATGAGTAAAGCATTATCTGTAAATAAGCTAGCAGTGATAAATGATAATACAGGTATGATAAGAAAACGAACAGGTACAATAGTCAAAGCTAGATATTTATATAAGCGAGCTGCTTTAAAATTTAATAAATAACCTACAGGTAAAATACCAAACCAAGCACCTAGATGAACAGAAGCATTAAAAATGGGGTCAAAAATATCAGGACGAGGTACTTCGTAAATATTTAAGATAGCACCGACAAACATACTAAGTAAACCAATTTGGTTCCAACTGATTAGAATAGAACGCCAATGCGGTTGAAATTTTGCTTTCGAGCCAGCTGTGAATTTTTGATGAAAATATTCAGCTAGAGGAAAACAAAAAGAAAGTGTAAAAATATTTTGAGCCATGGCAATTACTTGAACATAAGCATAAGCTAATTGTCCCATAGCTATATAGGCACATAAGCCCCCTAAAATACCTGTGTTAGAAAGCATACTACTTAAAAGATAAGCACCGCTATTGCGTATATTTTTGCCAAGTCGCCAGTTTACATATGGATAAGCTAATAATCCTGGAAGTGCTGAAATGAGGATAATTCCTACGAATGCCAATAAAAATAAATTTTGGTCTATTTTTATCAACCAAAAACTACCAAGTCCAGTGATTATCATAATGAAACGGATATTTAATTTTAAGAGGAAATTACAAGTATTTAAAGATATTATCTTATATTTATGGAAATAATATCCTATAGTTAGAGGTAAAATAACATCAATAAATATAAATAAAAGGCGATAAAATGTTTCTGACATAATAACACCATTTAAGCTTTGGCAATATCAGGGCGAAGTTGACTTGCTCTACCTAAATAAATATGTTTTATTTCTTTTTGTGTTTTATCAGTATTTACCAAAAGTAACACGCGGATACATTTTTCCATACTGTTTTCTACATATAACTGTTGAGCATCAAAAAGTGGTACTAAATCCCAATTAGGTAATTGACGTGCAGCAAAAGCAGGAAATACACTAGATAAATCCTTAGTAGCACTAAATAAAGCAGCACCAATATCTTCAGCAGTAATATCATTAGCTTCAAGAATGTTTATTAATAATTTTTTGACAGACTCAATAATCTCTTCACAATTATCATTCTCCACAGTGATAGCTCCTCTAATTCCTTGCATAAAAAACATTCCTTTCATTGTAAATATATTTGTTATATTCATTTTTCTTTTATATAAAAGAAAAACGAAACAAAAAGAAAATTGCCCGCTCACGCACTTTTTACTTTGGCAAAGATAAAAATATGCCAACAACGTTCTAAACTCACTACGTTCAAACAGTAGAACTAAAACCATTGTCATATTTTTATCTTTACCAATAGCCTATGGCTACCGCAAAAAGATGCTAAAATGCGGGAAATATTTGGTATTATTTTATTGTTGATTATTAAATAGTTATAGATAATGTAGTGATTTTTATTTTCCGCATTATAAAATTTTGTGGTAACCGTAAGGTTATTGAAAATAATTATCTTTGAATACGTTTTTAGTCTGAATGTTTGAGCGAAGCGAGTTTCTAAGCGTTGTATGAAAAGATAATTATTTTCAAAACTAAAATTTTATCTGCGGTGATTTCTTTGCTTCGTTTCTTTGTCACCAAAGAAATGAACATAAAAAACTATTTTTCTTTAAAAATGTTAATCATTAAACGAATTGATAAGAAGACGGCTACTAGATATCCTAATACACCTAAAATAGGAATTTCCATTATTTGAGGTGTCATATTAGTAGTGCAGATAATGCTAGAACCTAAAAGTAGTGCAGAGCAAATGATACCGATGATTAATTTATTAATCATTTTATCTAAACGACGAAGTGGTTCTTCTGAGCCTGTTAAGTCTAAATTAACTTTAGTTTGTCCGCTCATTGTCATTTTTAAGATATCAGATAATTGTTCTGGTATATGCATGGATTTTTGAAGCATTAAATAGCTATCTCGTTTGAATTTAGTAAATTCTTCTTTCCAACTGAAATTTCGTTTAAAATCAGCTCGCATGTAAGAGGCAAAAATATCAATAAAATTGACATTAGGACAACAAATTTTGAGAACAGATTCAATCGTAACGACACCACGGGCAAACATACTTAGACCAGGATTAATAGAAAGTTTATGACGGCGAGCAACAGTTATGATATCATGTGCTAATTCGCTTAATTTTAATGTTTGGAAATTGGCATTACTATAACGGTTCATTAGATTATCAATGTCTTCATAAAGTTGGATATGATTTAATTTTCCTTGAACAGTGCCTAAAGTTAAAATAGCGTTTTTCATTTCATAAGTATCATGTTGAACAAGGGCGTAAACAGCTTTTTTTAAAGCATCACGTTCTTTAGAAGATAAGCGTCCCATCATACCTAAATCAAGCCAAATAATTTTACCGTTTTTTATCCAAATATTACCTGGGTGAGGATCAGCATGAAAATAGCCATCTTCAATGATTTGTTTTACATAATTTTTGCCGAGATGAATACCTAATTCTTCAACATTATAACCTTGGGCTTTTAATTTGCTGATTTCATCAATGCGATGACCGTCAATATATTCCATTACAAGTACGCGAGCTGTAGTCAGTTCATGTTTTACAGTAGGACAATCAACGAAAATATCTTCACTATTAAGTCGTTTAAATTCATCAATATGTTCAGCTTCCATCATGAAATCCATTTCTTGCTTAGTGATATTCCACATTTCATCAAGAATGGCGTTAAAATCTAAAATGCTAGATGAAGTTTTAAAGACTTGTAAGATAGATACAGCTCGTTTTAATAAAACTATATCTTTAGCCATTACTTCATAAATTCCAGGACGTTGTACTTTGATGACTATTTTTTCACCAGTTTTTAATGTAGCTTTATGTACTTGAGCTATAGAAGCAGAGCCAAGTGCATGGTCATCTATATCGAGAAAAACATCTTCTATTTTTTTATTATATTCTTTTTCAAGGCAGTCTTTGATGATGCTAAAATCTAAAGGCTTAGCTTGTGTTTGCAATTTAGTCAATTCAATGGCATAATCGGCAGGTAAAAATCCTGGTTTTAAAGAGAGTATTTGACCTAATTTTACAAATGTAGGGCCTAAATCTTCTAGGATTAAACGCAATTTTTCAGGTGTCATATCGCTTGTAAGTACATTATGCTTACGTAAAACAAGCACCATTTCCCGTAAACGATGAGAGGAACTGTATTTTGTTTGTTTAGGAAATTTTATCAAATTAACACCTTCTATTATAAATTTTTAATATAATGTATTTAAATAAAATAATTATGTTTATTATAGCAAATAAGTGAAAAATAGTATAACAGTTTATTTATCACTTAGAATATGGATTTTTGATGAGCTTAAAATTTTTAATAAAAAAAGAGTTGAAATATTAATTTGAAAATCTTCAAGTATATATTTCAACTCTTTTTATTTATTCTTCTGTAATATTATCTAAAATTTGTAGAATTTCTTGTCCGTAATTATTTCCAGGAACTGCCCAACGACCATTTAAACCAGGCCATGTATCAATTGTTGATGTAGAATAAACGGCACGAACTAAGGAATAACGTGGGTCTACTACATCTTCGCGAGGAGGTCTAACGGAAGCATAAGCCAATAAATGTTGAATATGAGCTCTAACACCAATACGAGCTGTTTCAAAATAAGCACCTTTTACAGTAGCACTTGTTGTACCTAGACCGCAATAATTATTTTGGTCAGGTATTACTGTACCACCATATCTAAAAAATCCTGTTTCTTTTAAAGCTTGAGCAAAAGCTGCATCAGGACGAATTCCTTCTTTGCCAGCTTCTTCATAATAATAATCAACTAATTCTTCAGCAGAAACTGTAATTTTAGGATTTGGGTTATTTTTGAGCAGGTAATTTACGCATTGTTCACGAGTTGCAATAGCTGAACCCATGATAGAAGAACTGCCATAATTTACTACTTTATTTTGTTCTTTTTTATCAGAGTCGCCTTTTAAAATAGCAGCGATTTTTTCTGATACAGAGTGATTAGATGTTTCTTTTTTATCAAAAGTATTATCATCATTATCAGTTTTTAAAGCAATAACAGCACTTGTTTCGCGTTGTTGATGTTGACTTAAGCCCTTTAAAGTATAATTATTTTGCATAGGAGTCATACTAGCTTGACTAGGAAAACTAATACTGATACAAGCTGCGACAATTAAAGAACTACCAAGAATTTTATATTTGCGAAAAAACATAGAAGATAAAGGACCTCCTTAAGTATTAAATTTTTTAATTGCTTAAGACTACAAATTGGATAATAAACAAAAGCATAAATACATAAAGTAGAGGGTGAACTTGTTTAATTTTTCCAGAGAATATTTTTATTAAGCAATAAGAGATAATACCGATACCAACAGCATCAGTGATACTGTAAGATAATGGCATCATTAGAAAAATCAAGAAAGCAGGAAAAGCTTCTTGCATATCGTCCCAATTTATACGAGATAAACTGCTCATCATATAAAAACCAACAATAATTAATGCTGGTGCAGTAACTGCTGGAACAGTGGATAAAACTTTAGCGATTGGAGCTGTAAAAAGCATCAAGAGGAATAATAAAGCAATGATGACGTTTACAAAACCAGTACGACCACCACTAGCTACACCAGAACCAGATTCAACATAAGCAGATGTTGGGCTTGTACCAAAAATAGAACCAACAAGGCTAGCGATAGAATCTGCTAAAAGAGCGCTTTTTACATTAGGAAAAGTATCATTTTTCATCAATCCTGCTTGTTTGGCAATACCAAGCATAGTACCAGTAGTATCAAATAAAGTAACAATGAAAAATGTAAAAATTATAGTATAAAGATTATGAGAAATAGCTCCCATGATATCCATTTGCATAAATGTATTACCGAGTTCAGGTATACTGAAAATAGTATCAGGTAAGCTGATATAACCAAAAAGGAAAGATAATATAGAGGTAATAATCATGCCTAAAAACAAAGCACCACGTACATTATTTACCACTAAAATAATGCTTATAAATAAACCGATAAGTGACATATAAGTTACAGGGTCAGTAAAATTACCAAGAGTAACTAGGGTAGCTGGAGAAGATACAATAATATGAGCACTTTGAAGACCGACAAAACTGATAAATAAACCGATACCAGCACTGATACCTTCTTTCATTGAAGCTGGTATAGCGTTGATAACAGCTTGACGAAATGATGTCAATGAAAGGATTAAAAAGATTAAAGCGGAAATAAATACAGCACCTAAAGCTTCTTGCCAAGGAATTCCCATGGAAATTACTACAACAAAACTAAAGTAAGCATTCATTGCAAGTCCAGGAGCAATCGCTATAGGGTAGTTAGCAAAAATTCCCATGAATAAGCAACCGACAATAGTTGCAATTATTGTGGCAAAAAATACACCATTAAAATCCATACCTGTCTGGCTTAGAACACTAGGATTTAAGATGATGATATATGCCATAGTTAAAAAGGTAGTAAAACCAGCAAGGGTTTCAGTAAAATAAGAAGTTTTTCGTTCTTCAAATTTAAAATATTCTTTTATTGACATGACAAAACCTTTCTGAGATTTATTTTGTATACTATCATATAATACCATAATTGTGAAAAAATTTTTAGTATAAATTTAATAATAATAGTTATTATCTTTAAATTGAATATTAAATATGATATCATTATATAGTTAGATAGTTATTTGTATATTAAAGAAAGGAGAAATATAGTGAAAAGATATCTTTTATTTTAGTATTAAGCTTAATGACTGTTATTAGTTTTCCAATAAATAATTCTTTTGCGGCGACAGAACCGTTATCTGAAGAAGTTTTTCAGTGGGTACAGGCAACACCTCGTTCAAGTTATTATTTTAATAAAGATGCTATGACCTATGAAATTGGAGCAGATGGCGATGCCGACACGAATATTTTAATTGTACCAACAGTAAGACTTTTTGATAATATGCAAATTCAAGATGTGATAATGAAAAGACAATGGAGAAATTTAAGCACGTATAGATTTGATGAATTATCTGGTGTAGCAGAATATTTGCGAATAAATATAAAAGATAAAACAGTAGAATATACAGAATGTGTATATTTAGACCAAGGATATAACTCTTTGTATGTTAATTATGAAAGACCAACTCAAAATATGAATACAATGAGTGTAAAAGATGTAGATTATAATTTTTATCAAGCTATATTAGATTATGAAAAAGAACATAGAAAAGAGCTTTTAACAAAAATTATTGATCAGGTGAAACCTGAAGATTTAAAAGCTGCAGGAATAACTTTAACTAAAGAGCAAAAAAAAGAATATGAAAGAAAATAAAAAGCAGAGAAGATAATACGCTATTTGGCAGTGGAGAGGTGTAAACTTTGTATTCTAGGAGTTGGAAAAAACTAGTTTTAGGAATTTGTTTAGTTGTTTGTTTAGTAAATATTTTTAATGTAGAAAAAGTATTTGCTAAAGATGAGAAAAAAAGTAATTTTGTATGTGCCTCAAGATGATAGACCGATATCTTCCGATCAAACAGCACAAGTAATCCGTTCTATGGGTTATACTGTAGAGATGCCACCAAAAGATTTATTAGGTGATAGAGATAAAGCTGGCAGACCAGAAGAAATTAATCGTTGGTTAGTGGAAAATGGTGGTAAAGATAAAGTAGCAGTAATATCTTCTGATGCTATGATTTATGGAAGCTTAGTAGCTTCAAGAAAACATCATATACCAAAAGATTTATTGTTAAGACGTGTAAAAAATATAGAAAAGTTGCATGATACGCACCCTAAAATGCCTATATATGTATTTTCTTCTATTATGAGAACGCCAAAAGATGGAGCTTCTTCAGGAACAGAAGAGCCAGAATACTATGTAAAATATGGACAAGCTATAGCTAATTATACAAAAATTGATAATGCCGATATTTCAGGATTAAATGAAAGTTATCAAGTAACTCTAAGAGAAGGCGTACCAGAGGCTGCTTTAAAAGACTGGCTTTCCCGTCGCAGAACAAATGTGGAAGTCAATAAAAAATTGATAAATTTAGTTAAAAATAATGATGTAGTGTATATGGCAACAGGAAAAGATGATAATTCTAAATTATCGCAGACTCATAGAGAAAGTAATGAGTTGAGAGAATATGCAAATAGTTTAGGATTAAAAAATAATCGCTTTCAAGTTTTAACTGGTTTAGATGAAGTTGGGCTTTTAGTTTTAACTAGAGCTGTTAATGAATTAGAAAATTATAAGCCATATGTTTATATAAAATATGCTTCTGGTTATGGCGGAGCAACTGTGCCAACATATTCAGATGAGTCTATAGATAATACACTTACAAGTCAAATAACGGCTATCGGTGGTATTAGAACATATGATTTGAAAAAAGCTAATTTAGTAATGTTTATAAATACTAATCGCAGTGGCTGGACATATGATGCTAATACTCCAGTAAATACGCTTCAACCAAGATATAATACAATGGATTTTGTTGAAGATATAGAAAGCTTTGTCAATGCAGGCTATCATGTGGCTGTAGGTGATATTGCTTTTGCTAATGGAGCAGACAATGCTTTGATGAAACAATTACAAGATAGAGATTTATTAGATAAATTATATGGATATGCTGGTTGGAATACAGCGACTAATAGCACTGGTTTTGCATTAGGCATGGGAATTGTAGGCAATCAGATAAGCCAAGATAAGCGCAATGAATTATTATTGACTAGATATTTAGATGATTGGGTATATCAAGCAAATGTTCGTCAAAGTGTAAACTCTTATTTAAACTTATTGCCAGGTAGTGGTGATTATTTAACTATAGGAGATACAAAAAGACCATATATTGAAGAATATGGTACAAAATTAATGCGTTCTTTTGTAAGTGATAATTTAAATTTATTTAATGAAGCAGTAAATGTTTCGATAACAATGCCATGGAATAGAATTTTTGAAGCTAATTTCGATGTTTCTGGTAATAAATTAAATGAAACAGTATTGAAAAAGCATTTAAAATATTAAATGAAAAAGCCTGCATATTATTTTGCAGGCTTTTCTAGTATGATTGAAATTATGATATAATTTATTATGATTAAGATATTTATAATTAATGAGGTGATAAAGTGCAGTTTAAATATTTAAAACAACTATTATGTCTTTTTTTGATGATGATAGTAGTTTATGTACCGAATGTTGTTTTTGCTAGTTTAAATAAAACTATTATTTTTGTACCCCATGATAATAGACCGATTTCTTTTAAGCAGACAGCGGATAATATTCGTGATTTAGGATATGAAGTATTGACACCACCAGAAGAACTCTTAGGTAATAGAGAAAATCCTTATGCAAAACCAGAAGAGTTATCTAAATGGGTGATAGAAAATGCAAAAAAAGCTGATGCAGCAGTAATATCTTCAGACTCTATGATTTATGGTAGTCTTGTTGCTTCAAGAAAACATAATTTAAGTGAAGATGTTGTTTTAGCTAGAGTGCATAATTTTGAAAAGATACATCAAGCAAATCCAAATATGAAATTATATGTATTTGGCTCAATTATGAGAACACCTCAAACAAGTGAAGCGTCAGGTAGTGAAGATGCAAATTATTATGCTCAATATGGTACAGATATTGCGCGTTATACTGCATTGACTGATAAATTAGAACAAGATGGACTAACACATAAAGAAAGAAAACAGTTAAAACAATATGAACAAAAAATACCAAAAGCAGCTCTAGATGATTGGCTTTCTCGTAGACAAGGTAATTTTTTAGTAAGTAAGAATTTAATTGATTTAGCTAGAAATGATGTGATTACTTATTTAGCATTAGGTTGTGATGATAATGCTAAATATTCACAGACCAATAAAGAACGTCGCGCCCTTGATAATTATGGCAGTGATTTAGGTGAATTGAAATATCAATCAGTAGCTGGAATTGATGAAATTGGTTATGTTTTATTGACTAGAGCAGTGAATAATTTACAAGGTGATATTCCATTTGTAAGTGTTCATTATGCTAAAGGTACAGGAGAAAATACGATACCAGCATATTCTAATGAACCAATTAAAAATTCTATAGCGACTCATATCAAAATGGCTGGCGGTATGAAAGTCAATAGCGATAAAAGAGCAGATTTGGTATTCATGGTTAATACTAATTTTGACGGCACAACAGGTGCTGCTAATGATTTAAATAATGTATATATACCAAATGAAAATATCATAGATTTTGTCAATATGGTCGATGAAGCTGTACAGGCTAATAAAAAAGTAGGTATTGGCGATATCACATTTGGCAATGGTTCTGATAATGCTTTAATGTTTAGTTTATATGGTAAGAATTTATTAGATAAATTAAATGCTTATTCAGGTTGGAATACACCTACAAATAGTACTGGTTATGCTTTGGCTATGGGCATGGGAGCAAATTATACAGATAGAGTGGGCATTTTAAAAATGCTTGAAGTCCGTTATTTAGATGATTGGCTCTATCAAGCAAATATCAGACAAGCTGTAGCGAATAGATTAAATTCCATGCCTGGTGAAGGCGATTATGGTAATACAAAAACTAGAACTTTACCAGCAGAAAAATTAGCTACAGAAGCTTTACAGAAAATGATAGCTGATTATGGCTTAGAAAAATTTGAAGGTCAATCTTATGTGGCTGATGCGCAAATAAGATTTCCATGGCAACGTATGTTTGAAGCAGATATAGTTTTTCCTGAAGAAAAAGTATCTGTAGAAGAAAAAATAGAAAAATAAATTATAGTTCACATAAAGCTCTATATTAAGTATAATAATTAATATTTAATATAGAGTTTTTATTTTATAGATGATATTTTGATTTAATTTATAAGTTTATTTTTATTAAGGAGAATTTTAAATGTTTACACGAATTATATCGTTTATCAGTTCAAGTAGAAGAGATATTTTTAATTTTATTTACAGCTTTATTTAATAGAAATACACCAAAGATGATAAAGACAATGACAATTATAGCGTTTTTATATCTTATAAGTCCTATTGATTTTTTACCAGATATGATACCGGGACTGGGATTATTAGATGATGCAGTAGTTGTGCCGGGAATTTTATATGCAATGCTTCAGATGTTACCTGCTTCTGTTAGAGCAAAATCAGAAGCACAGGCAGATTATTTAGGGCCGAAAATGCCTTGGCTTTTAGCTATTTGTGGAATTTTTCTCATAGCATGGACTATATTTGTTTTTGTAGCGATTTATAATTTTATTTTTAATTAATTCAAGTAATTTAGGAGATGAAATTATGCGTTTATATATAGCTGAGAAACCAAGTATGGGAGCAGAGATTGCAAAATGTTTGACAGGTCCTGTGCAAAGAAAAGATGGATATTTAATAACTAAAGATGGAATTGTAACATGGGCTTTTGGTCATATTTTGCGTCAAGCTGAGCCAGAAGAATACAATGCTAAATATAAAAATTGGAAAGCTGAAGATTTACCGATTATACCAAAACAGTGGAAAATGATTATAGATGAGTCTTGCAAAAAGCAATTTGGTATTATTAAAAATCTTATTGATAAAGCTGATGAAATAGTTCATGCAGGCGACCCTGATAGAGAAGGGCAATTATTGATTGATGAAGTTTTAGATTATTTAAATTGTCAAAAACCTGTAAAGCGAATTTTATTAAATGCTTTAGATGAAGAAAGTATAAAAAAAGCTAATAAAGATTTGCGAGATAATCGAGATTTTTTGAATTTAAAAAAATCTGCTTTAGCTAGAGCAAGAGCAGATTGGCTTATCGGTATGAATTTGTCTAGGGCATATACTTTAGCAGCAAGGAGAGCTGGGAAAAAAGGTGTATTTGCTGTAGGTAGAGTAAAAACACCGACACTTGCTTTAGTTGTCCGCAGAGAACGCGAATTAAAAGATTTTAAACCAGTTGATTATTTCACGATAAAGGCAATATTTGCTAATGAAAATGGTGAATTTAGTGCCACATGGAAGCCTAAAGATACACAGGCGGGACTAGATTTTGAAAATCGTTTAATTGATGAAAATATAGCTAAAGCTTTAATCGGTAAATTTGCTCAAAAAACAGAAGCAGGAAAAATAACAGCTTATCAAAAAGCACAGAAAAAAGAAGTACAAAGATTGCCATTTTCTTTATCTAGTTTGCAAGTTTTGGCAGGTAAAAAATATGGATATGACCCGCAATTAGTATTAGATACTGCACAAAAATTATATGAGAAAAAATTGACGACATATCCACGTTCTGATTGTGAATATTTACCACAAAGCCAGTTTAGTGATGCTAAAATTATTTTGCAGAATTTATATAATATCAATGAAAAGCAATTGGCTAATTGGGCAAAAAAATGTGATTTAAAAACGAAAAGTAGAGCATGGAATGATAAAAAATTACAGCGCATCATGCGATTATTCCAACAAAGGTAAAGGTCAATTTAATGAGTTTGACCATAGAAGAAAGAAATATTTACTTTTTAATAGCTCAAGCATATATAGCACAATTTTATCCAGTTCATATTTATGACCAGACTAAAATCAGCATAGAATATATGCAAGAATTGTTTGTAACAAGTGGTAGAGTCGTAAAACAGATGGGGTGGAAAGAATTATATGTGCAAAATAATAAAGAAAAATCTTTAAATGAAGACGATAAAAAAGAAGATAATGAAGAAAAAGAAGAACAAAATTCATTGCCACTTATGAAAAAAGGTGATGAAGTAGAATATGTAAAAGGCGAATATGATAAAAAAATCTACAAAACCACCAACTCGCTTTACAAGTTCGACACTGCTTGCAGGTATGAAAGATATTCATAAATATGTAAAAGATGTAGAAGTTAAGAAAAAATTAAAAGATATTTATGGTATTGGCACAGAAGCGACAAGAGCAACTATTATCGAAGATTTAGTAAAGAGAAATTTTTTACAACTTGAAGGTAAAAAGAAATATTTAGTGCCAACACAGTCGGCATATATTTTAATTGATGCACTGCCAGATGAAATGACATATCCAGACTCTACAGCTGTTTGGGAAGATTATCTTCATTCTTTATCTGAGGTCAGGGAACAATTGAAGAATTTTTAGCTAAACAGGCAGAATTTACGCAGAATTTATGTATTAAAGCAACAAAGACAGTTTTGGTACAAGAGCATGAATATAAATGCCCTAGATGTAATCAAGGTATTTTAGTAAAACGCAAAGGTAAAAATGGTGAGTTTTGGGGCTGTTCTAACTTTCCTAATTGTCGTATGACTTGTAATGATGTAGATGGCAAGCCAGATATAGAAAAAACAAAATTTAAATTCAATAATTATCGACAAATGAGTTATAATAATAGTGATAAAAATTATATAAAATCTGGGCAAAATGAGATGTTTCAGCAAGATAATCAATTGATTTCAGCTTGGGATTTAATCGCTAGAGAAAATACGAAAAAGATGAATTTTGCTCCTAAAGAAAAATTTTCAGCAATGCCTATAGAGAAAAATAAAAATACTAAAGCTACATCAAAATATTTATGTACACGTTGTAAAGAAGGCAATTTACGTAGAATTCGCGGTAAAAATGGTTGGTTTTGGGCATGCTCAAATTATCCTCATTGTACAGCTACTTATGATGATAATAATGGAATTCCTGTGATATAGAAAGCTCAAAATACGTTGAACTAGTATATGAATTTTTAAATCTATTTAAAGAATTTTTATTAACTATACTAAAATGTAAATTAAAAGTAAGTACAACGTAAAAATATTCAGATAAAGAAAAAGTTGAAAAATAACTTATGATTTTATATAATTATACTAGATTTAAATTTATACAATATAGGAGGTGAATTACCTGTTTCAATGTTAGTATAAATAGTTGATACAGGTAATTAATTATTGGAGCTAATTGAAGTTCTGTTGAAATTAATTTTAGTAGTATTTTTAGTGTTTATGAATGGTTTTTTCGTAGCGGCGGAATTTGCCCTTGTAAAAATTCGTTCCTCTCGTTTGGAAACGCTTTTACAAGAAGGTAATACACGAGCTAAATATGCCAAAAAGCTCACAGACCATTTAGATGCATCTTTATCAGTAACACAGTTAGGGATAACACTTGCATCCCTTGGTTTAGGTTGGGTTGGTGAGCCAGCTGTTGCAGCTTTATTAGTACCGGTTGTGCAGTTCTTTGGCTTTGGTGAAGATTTTGCTCATTCTATAGCACTTGTGGTAGGTTTCTCTCTTATTACAGCAATGCATATTATTTTAGGTGAATTAGCACCAAAATCTATGGCTATTCAAAAAGCAGAAACTGTAACACTTAATATTTCTATACCAATGCTTATTTTCCACAAGATTATGTGGCCGGCTGTATGGATTTTAAACCATGTAGCTAACTGGGTAATAATTCGCCTTGGTTTTGAAGTGGCAAGTGAAGGTGAAGAAGCTCATAGTGAAGAAGAAATTCGCTTGTTGATGGAAGAAAGTCATAAACATGGATATATTGATAAAACAGAATTGACTTTTGTAGATAATGTATTTGATTTATCTATCTTACAGTTAGAGAGATTATGATCCCTCGAACAGATATGATTTGTTTGTATTTAGAAGACTCTTTTGATGAAAATGTAAAAAAAGCGTTGACTGAACAGATGACAAGATATCCTGTTTGTATTGAAGATAAAGATAATATAGTAGGATTTTTGCATATAAAAGATTTATTAAATCCATTATATGCGCGCAAAAATATTGATATTAGGTCATTATTAAGAGAAGTTACTGTCGTACCAGAATCTATGCCAGTGCGTAATTTGTTAAAACTTATGCAAGGAAAACGTTTACAATTAGCTATTGTTGTAGATGAATATGGCGGTACAGCTGGTATGGTTACTTTAGAAGACATTGTTGAGGAAATTGTTGGTGAAATTCAAGATGAATTTGATGAAGAAAGACCAACAGTAGAAAAACGTACAGAGAAATTATATTCCCTTGATGCGAAAATGTTACTTGATGATGTAAATGAAATGTTTGGAACTAATATTGAAGAAGAAAATATAGATACTATCGGTGGTTGGCTTTCTACACAGGTAGATACTCCTCCACGTGTAGGTCAAAAAGCTAACTTTGGCGATGATGAATTCTTTGTCGAAGAAGTAGATAGAGTTCGTATTACGCGCGTATTAGTAAAATTAAATCATACTGTAGATGGAAATACAGATATTTAAAAAGTTGCGAATATGTTTATATTTTAGTATAAGCATTTCTATATAGTTAATAATATGCATTATATTGTATATCAAAGAAGAAAAGGGGTAATTTGATATGTTAAAATCTATTGCAATCATGACTAGTGGTGGAGATAGCCCAGGAATGAATGCTGCAGCTCGTGCGGTAGTTCGTACAGCTCTTTATGAAGGAGTAAAAGTATTTGGTATCTATGATGGATACAAAGGTATGATTGAAGATCGTATCGTAGAATTAAATTCTCAAAGCGTTAGTGATATTATCCAACGTGGCGGTACTTTCTTAGGTACAGCTCGTTGCCCAGAATTCAAACAAGAAGAAACTCGTAAAGAAGCTCTTAAAATTCTTCAAAGCCATGGCATTGAAGGTTTAGTTATTATCGGTGGTGATGGTAGCTTAACTGGTGGTTCTTTATTAAGCGATTTAGGTATGCCAATCGTTGGTCTTCCTGGTACTATCGATAATGATGTTTGGGGCTCTGATTATACTATCGGTGCTGATACTGCATTAAACACTATCTTAGATGCAATCAATAAACTTCGTGATACAGCATCTGCTCATCGTCGTATCATCGTTCTTGAAGTTATGGGTCGTAAATGTGGCTGGCTTGCTATGATGGCAGGTATCGCTGGTGGTGCAGAATATGTTCTTGTTCCAGAAGTTAAATATGACCTTAACAAAATTTGTGATGAACTCAAAACATCTTATGACAATGGTCGCCGTTATAGCATCGTTGTTGTTGCTGAAGGTGTAGGCAGTGCTGTAGATATCGGTAAAGAAATCGGTGAAAAACTGGTATCGATACTCGTGTAACTGTATTAGGTCACGTTCAACGTGGTGGTTCTCCAACAGCTGAAGACCGTGTAAAAGCTAGTATGTTAGGTGAAAAAGCTGCTTTAGCACTTCTCAATGGTCAGTCTAATATCGTATTTGGTATCAACGAAGGTAAAGTTGTAGCTATTGACCTTCATGATTCTGTAAATAACAACAAAACATTAGACCCAGAATTAGTACGCTTAGCACGTGTATTATCTAAATAATAATTTAGGCTAAAATAAAAGCATTAAAGTTTGGATTAATTCTGATATGCACCCAAAATATTGGACATATTAATTAAGCTACTAATTGAGACTTAGTTCTGTATTCTACAGGACTAAGTCCTTTTAGTTTTATCTTTATTCCGTTTTGT
>ENA-OQJT01000099-OQJT01000099.1-human-gut-metagenome-genome-assembly--contig:-NODE-99-length-20021-cov-1.074595_pt1 | contig 20021 bp, 18 predicted proteins | sample MGYA00242612_ERZ504779 | MGnify/ENA primary metagenome ERZ504779 (study PRJEB26092, sample SAMD00036366) | human gut metagenome | host: Homo sapiens | study: EMG produced TPA metagenomics assembly of...
TCCATGTATCAACCATGGTATCAAGAAAGGTATGAGCAAAGCACAGACCGAGGAGCAGCTCGCTGTTCAGACCGGATACTGGCATTGCTTCCGCTTCAACCCGGCACTCGCTGCAGAAGGCAAGAGCGCATTCACACTGGATTCCAAGGCTCCGTCAGGAGATTATCAGGAATTCCTGAACGGCGAGGTACGTTACAACTCTCTGAAACGTGCAAACCCGGCGAAAGCAGAAAGACTGTTCGGCAAGAACGAGCAGGAAGCAAAAGACCGTTACACTTACCTGAACAAACTCGTAAAACTGTACGGCGCAGAAGAAGAGTAATTCTTTTTCCTTAAAAAGAATTTGAAAAAGGAGAGAAGTCATACTTGAGAGAGTATGGCTTCTTTCTTTTTGGGAGAAAAAATGAATTAGCGACATTTGGCAATAGTTTTGTATCGTTTGTCAACAATTTTTATCCCGGAAAATGTTGAACAAACGATACATTTTGCGCAAGAAGGCTTTGAGATATGGTATAATGTGCGTATCACGATATAATGAGCGTTAGCGAGAGGAATTTTATTATGTTGAAAATATATCTTGGAGAAATGAAAGGTGCAATCTATCATCCGCCAACCTATTTTGATAATTGTTATGAAGATGAATGGCTGACCACGCCACTGGCAAAAGAAATGATCCGCGATGTGGATCGCTCGGAGGTAATCAGTGCGCATCTGATTGACAGCCCGGTGCTTGGTCCGATTCCACCGAAAGATTTATCCGGAGGAATCAAAACGTTGCTGCTGATGGCATACGATACAGACGGAAAGATCTTTAATGCCTCCGTATGTGGAGATAATTGTGCAAAATGGATTTTAAAATTAGGAGAGCAAAAGGATCTGACGATTAATCTGCGTCATGTGATGCGGTTTGGCAAAGATCCTTTTGAAATCCTGATTTTAAATACAGGGACTATTGTGCGGAATATGTCCGAATTTGTAGATGTTGCCGAGGCTTATGTATAGGTGGATGTATGAAGGGAAAGAAAAGAGTTATTATTCAAAATAACAGAGTTCATTATGAATTTGTGATAAAGCGTAATATTACAATCATCCAGGGGGATAGTGCATCAGGAAAAACAACACTGGTAAATATGATCCGGCAGGCAGAAAATTTAGGGGAGTCCAGCGGAATCAACGTTTCCTGTGAAGTACCGTGCAGAGTGCTGGAAGGTGTTAATTGGAAAATTATTTTGGAAAACAGCCGGGAAAGCATCTTTTTCATAGACGAGGAGAATTATTTTATAAAAACAGAAGAATTTGCTTCTGCCATACGGGGTTCAGAAAACTATTTTGTATTGATTACGAGAGAAAACTTATATAATTTGCCGTATAGTGTAGAAGAGATTTATGGATTGCATGTTTCCGGAAAATACAGAGATACCAGAAAAAATATATCAGAAAATGTATCAGATCTATCCCAAAACAGCACGGCTTCCTGTTAGAGTACAAAAAATAATTACGGAAGATTCCAATTCTGGGTATCAATTTTTTGAAAATGTATGTGCAGAAAGGAATATTACATGTGAAAGCGCTGGTGGAAAAACAAAAATACCGGAAATGATCGGCAAGGCAGGAACAGAAGAAACCTGTATTATTGCGGACGGTGCTGCAATTGGAGCAGAAATGAATCTTCTCAGCAATAAAATAGAGGAAAAACAGAACGTACATTTATATTTACCGGAGTCTTTTGAATGGCTGATTTTAAATTCAGATCTTTTACAGGACAAAGAGGTTCGTAAAATTCTGGAAAATCCAGAAGATTATATCGACAGCACAGAGTTTTTTAGCTGGGAACAATATTTTACAAAATTGCTGATTCAGAAAACAGAAGGAACATATTTGCAGTATAAAAAAGCAAAATTAAATCCATCTTATTTGCAGGATAAAAATAAAAAACAAAATACTGGAGAGTATACAAGGGATTCAGTGGAAAATAAAATCCTTAAAATAGCAAAAATAATGAAGAATAGAGAGAAGAACATGAACTATACAATTTATGACTATCTCGGCCTGTTTTTCTTTTACGCCTTCCTTGGATGGCTTCTGGAAACTTCTGTGGCCGCGATCCGGAAAAAACATATGGTAAACAGAGGATTCTTAAATGGTCCGCTCTGCGCCATCTATGGAATCACAGCTGTCTTTATGACACGTTATCTGTATGAACTGCAGTCAAGCCCCGTCTTTTTGTTCCTTGGCTGTATGATTATCGCTACCGCAGTCGAGTGGCTGGCCGGTCACGCACTGGAACGCATTGGCCATGGCAAATGGTGGGACTATTCCAATAAAAAATGGAACATGGACGGCTATATCTGCCTTCAGTATTCTGTACTATGGGGAATTTTAGGACTGCTTGCCATGAAAATCGGCAATCGCCTCTGCTTTACAGTTCTTCATTCAATTCCGGCCGGTTTCCTGCATATCACATCCTGGATTCTCTTTGGTATATTGATCGTAGATGCCGTCGGTTCCTATGCTGTTCTGCACCACATCACGAAAAAAAATGCCGCGGATCAGCGCTATGAACGATCAGATCGACGCCTTCACCAGACGCCTTTCTGTCCGTGTTTACCGCTATCTGGAGCGTCGTGTGGAACGTGCCTATCCGGCCGTACAGCCAGTTTCGGAGAAAAAAGAGAAAACAGAAACCGGCGTATTTGCCGAAGGATGCAGCTTTTACAAAATCGTTCTTCTCTTCATCATCGGCGCATTTTTGGGCGATATTACAGAAACCATATTCTGTCGCATCACCGCCGGTGTCTGGATGAGCCGCAGTAGCCTTGTATGGGGCCCGTTCAGCATCGTCTGGGGCCTGGCCATCGCCCTCGCTACCTGGTTCCTCTACAACTACCGCGACCGCTCCGATGGATTCCTGTTTGCCTTTGGTACCTTCCTCGGCGGAGCCTACGAATACATCTGCAGTGTGTTCACCGAAATCGTATTCGGAAAAGTCTTCTGGGACTACAGCGACATTCCCTTCAACCTCGGAGGCCGTATCAACCTCCTGTACTGTTTCTTCTGGGGAATAGCCGCCGTCGTCTGGCTCAAAAAATTCTATCCTGTCATTTCGCGCTGGATTGAAAAAATCCCGATGAAATTCGGAAAAATCATCACTTGGATCCTGATTGTGTTCATGGTGGCCAACATACTCGTATCTACCCTTGCTCTCGCCCGATACGACGAACGCGCCCACCAAAAGCCCGCTGCTAATGCCATCGAGCAGACCATAGATGCCCATTTCCCGGACGCCCGAATGGAAAAAAATCTACCCCAATGCCAAAGCGATTAACTAGAATGTGTTAAAAAACAATTCCGTAGTCTGCACGCCCCAATTACAGACTACGAAAAGCCCTCTCCCTCCGTCATGCAAAGTCAGGCCCCGTTTCGACAGCTTTGGTCTGCGCGGTCCGTTACCCCCAAAGAAAACCTTTGGCAACCCACCAAAAGTATGATATAATGTCACATAGATATTTTGGGGATACCATATCCTCTAAGAGCGAAGAAAGGACTCAACCACAAATGACAGTAGACAACAGCTTCACAATGAAGAAATTTCAGAGCATGGAAATCATCTATGTCACATTTTCCCAGATCACGAAACTCCCATACGTAGAGTGCGATCCGGAAACCTTTGATGATCAGGTATACATGTTTACCGAAGAAGAAGCAGCTAAAGAATTTGCAAAATCCTATGTAGAGAAGAATACCCCGCTGCTTACCGTAAAAGTACTGCGCAAGCAGATGCCGAACTTCTATATGGGCCTCTACGCAGAAGGTGTCAACATGGTCATCTTCCACGAAGGCGATCAGACCCGCCGCATCGAGCTGGAGCAGATCTTCCCGAAACCAGACATGGAGAAAATGAACAAACAGCACCTCCCGGTTCTGAACCCGGGCGTACAGCTCACCGTCGTATACTTTCTGCAGGAACTCAGAAAACCAAACCAGAGAAGAGACGATGCCGAGCGCATGCAGCACCTGCGTGAACTCGAGGAAGAAATGCTTGTCAACCTGATGCGAAGCAAATTCATCCTTGCCATCGACATTTCCCAGGTACAGGGCGAATTCGATCCGGCCAACCCGGGACCAGACGTGCGCATCCCGTACATCAAAAACCAGAACGAAGACATCTTCCAGCCGCTGTTTTCCGATATTGGTGAATTCCAGAAATTCCGTCCGGATCCGCAGGCAAAACTCCGTCTGGCAGCCATCCCGTTCCAGCACCTTCTGCCGTACCTGATGAAACAGGCCAAAGGCTTCGTCATCAACCCGTCCGGCTTCAACCTTCTGTTGACCAGAGAACAGCTCCAGAGAATCATGGGAGCCCAGGCACAGAGCGTCCGACCGAACCTTGAGGCAATGATGGCACAGGCCGCTGCAGCACAGGCACAGAAAAATGCACAGAACAACGCTGCAAACGACGAAGTAAAAGAACACGTCGACGAGACAGAGAACACCGCAGCAGAAAACGACAACGAAGAATAAAACCGACAGGGCCGCAGAAAATCCCAGTAAACGGGCACTGCGGTCCGTTTTTGACTGCATAAAACCGGAAATAATAAAGAAAAACAAGAAAGGATATACAAAAATGAACGCAGAACATTGCAAAGCCTATACCCTGCTGCAGGAACAGCAGATTGATGATATCCACGCACATGGCTACCTACTTCGCCACAACAAAAGCGGAGCCCGCGTGCTGCTTCTCGAGACGGAGGATGACAACAAAGTATTCAACATCGCGTTCCGTACCCCGCCGTCCGACAGCACCGGCGTAGCCCACATCCTCGAGCACAGCGTCCTCTGCGGCTCCCGCGAATTCCCGTTAAAGGATCCCTTCGTAGAACTCGTCAAAGGATCCCTGAACACCTTCTTAAATGCTATGACCTACCCGGATAAAACCATGTACCCGGTAGCCAGCACCAACGATGCCGACTTCCAGAACCTGATGCATGTCTACATGGACGCCGTATTCTACCCGAACATTTACAAACACGACGAAATCTTCCGGCAGGAAGGCTGGAGCTATCATTTGGAAAGCGAAGACGGCCCGCTGACCTACAACGGTGTTGTATACAACGAGATGAAAGGAGCCTTCTCCTCCGCAGACGATGTCCTGGAGCGTGAAACATTCAACACCCTGTTCCCGGACACTCCGTACGGCGTAGAATCCGGCGGAGATCCGTCCTGCATCCCGAACCTGACCTACGAAAACTTCCTGAAATTCCATCAGACCTATTACCATCCGTCCAACAGCTATATCTACCTGTACGGAAACATGGATATGGAAGAAAAACTGGCATGGATGGATGAAAAATACCTGTCCCATTTTGATGCAAAAGAAGTAAAATCCGAAATTCCGTATCAGAAACCATTTGCAGAGACCCTCGACATTGTACACGAGTACCCGGTACTCGACGGCGATCCGCTTGAAAACAATGCGTACCTGTCCTACAACATGGTCATCGGCAGCGGTCTGGATGTAAAATTAAACGTGGCATTTTCTGTTCTGGAGTATGCACTCCTTGACGCACCGGGAGCCCCGGTCAAACAGGCACTCCTTGACGCACACATCGGAAAAGATGTTTACGGCTCCTACGAGGACGGCATCCTGCAGCCATTCTTCTCCATCGTAGCCAAGAACGCCGATGAAAATGAGAAAGAAAAATTCCTGTCCATCATCCGCGGCACCCTCAAGGATATCGTGAAAAACGGCATGGATCGGAAAGCCATCGAGGCAGGCATCAACTATTTCGAATTCCGTTTCCGTGAGGCGGACTTCTCCAGCTTCCCGAAGGGCCTGATGTACGGCATTGACGTCTTCGACAGCTGGCTGTATGACGAGAACAAACCGTTCGCCTACCTGCAGCAGCTTGCGATCTACGATGAGCTGAAAAAAACTGGCAAAAGAAGGCTATTTCGAAAACCTGATCCAGACGTATCTGCTGGACAACACCCATGCCTCCATCGTGACCCTCATTCCAAAGACCGGTCTTGCCGCAGAAAATGATGCAAAGACCGCAGAAAAACTGCAGAAATACAAAGAGAGCCTGTCAAAAGAAGAGATCGAGAAAATCATTGCTGACACCAAAGAGCTGGCAGCATATCAGGAAGAAGAGGAGAGCGAGGAAGCACTCGAGACGATTCCGCTCCTGAAACGAAGCGATATCAAACGTGAGTCTGTCAAACTTTACAATGACGAGCATGAAGTCGATGGAACGACGGTTCTTCATCACAACGTATTCACGAACGGCATCGGTTACTTAAGCTTGCTGTTTGATACGAAAAATGTGCCGAACGATCTGATCCCGTACATGGGCGTATTAAAATCCGTTCTCGGCTATGTGGACACCGAACACTACACCTACGGCGAACTGTTCAACGAGATCAATGCACAGACCGGCGGCATCAACTGCGGACTGCAGGTATTCCGCATTCCGGAAAATGATGACGACTGCCGCAGAATGTTCGGCATCCGCGCGAAATTCCTGTACGACAAACTGGATTTCGTCATGAAAATGATCGAGGAAATCCTGAATACCTCCCGCCTGGATGACGAGAAACGTCTTCACGAGATCATCTCCAGCATGAAATCCGGCCTGCAGAACCGCCTGTCTTCCGCCGGAAATGCAACGGCTGTGATGCGTGCAGCTTCCTATTACTCCCCGATGAGCAATTTCCAGGACCGCATCGCAGGCATCGGCTTCTGCCAGCTCTTAAAAGATCTGGACGAGAACTTCGATGAGAAAAAAGCAGAACTGATTAAAAATCTGCAGATCCTGATGAAATACATCTTCCGCAAAGAGAATCTGACCGTCTCCTATACCGCAGACGAGACAGGCTACGCACCGCTGGAAGAAAAAATCGCAGCATTCAAAGAGAATCTGTACACCGACGAAGTGGAGCCGGGCAGCATTGTGTATGACTTTGAACAGAAAAACGAAGCCTTCCAGACCTCCGGCCAGGTACAGTACGTGGCACTCTGTGGAAACTTCGAGCGCGAAGGCTACGACTACACAGGAGCCCTGCGCATCCTGCGTGTCATGCTGAGCTATGACTATCTGTGGATCAACATCCGTGTCAAAGGCGGCGCTTACGGCTGCGGCGGAGCTTTCGGAAGAGGCGGAAACGCGTGCATTTCTTCCTACCGTGACCCGAACGTCGGAAGAACCCTTGAAGTATACCGCGGTATCGGCGATTACGTGCGCAATTTCGAAGCAGACGAGCGCCAGATGACCAAATACATCATCGGAACGATCAGCGAACTCGACGTCCCGATGAACCCGTCCGCAAAAGGCCAGACCTCCGAGAGCGCATGGTTCAACGGCATCACCGAAGCAGACTTCCAGCAGGAGAGAGATCAGATCCTCGATGCAACCCTGGATGACATTCATGCACTGGCAGACCTTGTAGATGCAGCCTAAAACAGAACAACATCTGCGTTGTCGGAAGCGAAGCAGCCATTCAGAAAGAGAAAGAACTGTTTAAGAACGTAGAGAACTTATAAATGAGGAGAAGAGACAGCAATGGAAAACAATGCAAATTATAAATCCGGCTTTGTAGCCTGATCGGCCGTCCGAACGTGGGAAAATCCACGCTGATGAACCACCTGATCGGACAGAAGATTGCGATTACATCCAAGAAACCGCAGACCACCCGCAACCGCATCCAGACCGTTTATACGTGTGACGAGGGACAGATCGTGTTCCTCGACACACCGGGTATCCACAAGGCGAAAAATAAGCTCGGCGAGTACATGGTCGATGTAGCCGAGAAAACGTTAAAAGAAGTCGATGTGATTCTCTGGCTGGTAGAGCCGAGCAACTTCATCGGAGCAGGAGAGCGCCATATCGCAGAGATCCTGGAGAAAGTCAATGCGCCGGTCCTCCTCATTATCAACAAGACCGATACCGTGGAGAAAGACAAAATCCTGGAATTCATCGATACGTACCGCAAGCTGTTCCAGTTTGCCGAGATCATTCCGTGCTCGGCACTCCGCCATCAGAACACCGATGACATCATTCCGAGCATCTTCAAATATCTGCCGTACGGCCCGCAGTTCTACGATGAGGACACCATCACCGATCAGCCGATGCGCCAAATCGTGGCTGAGATCATCCGCGAGAAAGCACTGTACGCCTTAAACGAAGAGATCCCGCACGGCATCGCCGTTGTGATCGACCAGATGAAAGACCGCCCGAACGGAAAAATCGTTGATATTGATGCGACCATCATCTGCGAGCGCGATTCCCACAAGGGCATCATCATCGGAAAACAGGGCGCGATGCTCAAGAAGATCGGAAGCAACGCGCGGTATGAGCTGGAGCAGATGCTGGAGCAGAAAGTCAACCTGAAGCTCTGGGTCAAAGTCAAAAAAGACTGGCGCGACAGCGATTTCCTCGTGAAGAACTTCGGATATGATAAAAAGAAACTCGATTTATAATATTGCATTATAATAAGGAAGAAACATGCGAGAACCAATCAATGTAAGCGGAATGGTATTATCCGCCTCCCCGGTCGGAGAGTATGACAAGCGCGTCGTGATCCTGACCCGGGAGCTCGGCAAAATCACCGCCTCGCGCGCGGCGCCCGCCGCATGAAAAGCCCGCTGATGGCCGTCTCCAATCCGTTCGTCTTCGGCGAGTTTCAGGTTTACGAGGGCCGTGACAGCTACACCCTCTCCGGCGCAAACATTAAAGAATACTTCCTCGACCTGGCGCAGATGCAGCCCGGCGTTTATTACGGCTTTTATTTTCTGGAACTGGCCGAATATTTCGGCCAGGAAGGAAACGATGAAACCCAGATGCTGAACCTTCTGTACGTGACGATGAACGCCATCCGCCGCGGAAAACAGGACCTCCGCCTGATCCGGTGCATCTTCGAACTGCGGACGATCACAATCAGCGGAGAAGCACCGCAGATGTTCTCCTGCATGGAGTGCGGCACGAAAGAGAATCTGACCGTTTTCTCCCTGCGCGACAGCGCCATCTACTGCCCAAAACTGTGGAAAAACCATCAGAGATCCATGGCCGCTGCAGCCGGGCACCGTGCTGGCATGCCGCTATATCATTGCGGCACCGCTCGCGAAGCTGTATGGTTTTACCGTAAATGAAGAGATCCTGGACGAACTGGAACGATTGCTGCGTGCATATCTCCATCGCTATGTCGAAAAGAAGATGAAAACATTACAGATTCTGGATGTGATGAAATAATATAAAATGTAATAATTTGCAAAAATGTGAAATAATTATGTCCAAAAGTGTGTCCACACCTTTACAAATAAGTAGAAATGGGATAGAATATTTGGAATAAAGAAAAAAATGGTTCTGTATTCGTCACAGAAGATATTGCAAATGCATAGTACCAGAAAAAATGAGAAGGTTTTAGTGAAAATGGTAATATAAAAGCTAGAAAAACTATGCGAAACAAGAGAATGTTACGAGTACGGCGAAAAAAATACGACAGGGGAGAAAGGTATGTACAAAAAATCATCCACAGGATGGCTGAAGCATCTGGATTTTATGGTTCTTGATATTATCTGTCTTCAGCTGGCTTTCGTCATGGGTTATTTCTTAAGACATCACAGTTTTAAGCCATATGGAAGCCCAATTTACCGAAATGAGGCTATCGTATTCGCTCTGATCCAGCTGATGATCATGTTTTTTGACGATTCCTTCAAAAACGTCATGAAGCGCGGATACCTCGTGGAAATCGGAATGACTGTAAAAAATATGGTATACATCATCGTTCTTGGTGTATTCTACCTGTTCCTGATTCAGGAGGGAGATCAGTTCTCCAGAGCAACCATTATGCTGACCGGTGCTCTGTACGGAATGCTTTCCTATCTGATGCGCATCGGATGGAAGGCTGTGGTAAAGAAACGCAGCAGCGGGGAACACAGCGGCCGTTCGCTTCTGATCATCACGACCGAAAAACAGTCACAGTCCGTTGTAAAGAGCATGCTGGATTTCGATTACATCGGCGTTCGTCCGACTGGCGTTGTTCTCGTAGACCAGGACAGAACCGGACACAAAATCCACGGCGTACCGGTGGTATCGAACCTTGCAGATGCAGCTGAGTATGTCTGCCGTGAGTGGTTCGACGAAGTGCTGATCGTTCTGCCGGAAGGCAGAGAAATCCCGCAGAAAGTATTCGACGCATTCGCCGAGATGGGCATTACGATCCACGTAAAAATTGCGGACGTGAACGAAATGCAGGGAAAAAATCAGACTGTAGAGCGCATGGGCAACTATACCGTGGTCACCACCTGCATCAATATGGCAAGCGCAGGACAGCTTGTGCTGAAACGAATCATGGACATCTGCGGCGGTCTTGCCGGATGTATTCTGACCGGAATCATCTTCCTGTTCGTTGCCCCTGCGATTTATATCAAGTCTCCGGGCCCGATCTTCTTCTCACAGTACCGTGTCGGAAAGAACGGAAGAAAATTCAAAATTTACAAGTTCCGTAGCATGTACATGGATGCGGAAGAGCGGAAAAAAGAACTGATGAAACAGAACCGCGTCAGCGATGGTCTGATGTTCAAAATGGAGAATGACCCGCGTGTCATCGGAAGCGAAAAAGGACCAGGCAAAGGAATCGGAAACTTTATCCGCAAAACCTCGCTGGATGAATTCCCGCAGTTCTTCAATGTGTTAAAAGGCGACATGAGCCTTGTAGGAACCCGTCCGCCGACAGTGGATGAGTGGGAGAAATATGAGCTCCATCACAGAGCAAGACTGGCAATCAAGCCGGGACTGACTGGTATGTGGCAGGTAAGCGGACGAAGCGAGATTACAGATTTTGAAGAGGTTGTAAAACTGGATACGAAGTACATTTCAGAATGGTCCTTTATGCTGGATATTAAGATTTTGTTTAAAACTGTACTGATTGTATTAGGCCAGAAAGGTTCTATGTAAAAAAAATGAAAAATGGAGATATATTGTAGTTTTGGGAGTAGTGTGGTAAAATAAAGGTAAATTTTAAGAAAAATTTATGAATGGAAGCGCAAAGAAGTCCTGATGACGGCGAAAAGGAAAAAGGCTTCCTTTGACAGGTGGTCCAAATAATGTTAATTATTTGGACCTTTTTATGTGAACTTCCTGAAATATTAACTCTCGTTTCGACATGTTCTTGCTTTAAGCCAGTTGTAGCATACTTTAAAAGGAATTTTATGAGAGTTAATTTTATAGGAAGTTCACATATATACTACCACAAAAGTAATTATCTTTCACTGACAACTATCCTAACACACAGGGGATTGAAAAAGTCATAAAGTTATGGTATAATCGAAAACAAAAGTTCATGAAAAATGAAAGAAGGAAGTATATGAACAACTCAAAACAAGATATATTGAACAACCTGATAAAAGAACCCTTCATCAATCAGCGTATCCTTGCCGCACAGACCGGCCATTCGCTTGGAATCGTCAATCGTTCGATCAAGGAACTGATTTCAGAAGGTTACCTGGATGAAGAGATCCGTCCGACGGAAAAGACACTGCGTGAGGCAAAAGAGAAAGCGCCGAAAAACGCCATTATCCTTGCCGCCGGATTTGGTATGCGGATGGTTCCGATTAATACAGAGACACCGAAAGGACTTCTGGAAATCAAGGGAGAGCGGCTGATAGAGCGCACAATCCGTCAGCTTCATGAAGTCGGCATTACAGAGATTTACGTCGTTGTCGGATTTATGAAAGAGCAGTATGAATATCTGATCGATGAATACGGCGTAGAATTGATCGTCGCTCCGGACTATGTGTCGAAAAACAATCTGCATTCCCTGAAAACGGCGGCAGCCCATTTATCAAACAGCTACATCATTCCCTGTGATATCTGGTGTGAAAAGAATCCATACAGCAGAAACGAATTATATTCCTGGTACATGGTCAGCGATCTGGTGGATGATGACAGTACCGTCCGCGTAAACCGGAAGCAGGAGCTGGTCGTACAGAAAGAACAGGCAGGCGGAAACGCGATGATCGGCATCTGTTATCTGCTGGAAACAGAAGCGGAGATCGTGCGGGAGCGTCTGGAAGAACTGGGAAGAGATTCCCGATACGACGGAGCGTTCTGGGAGGAAACCTTATACCGGAAAGACAGAATGATTGTGACGGCCCGTGTTGTACATGCTGCCGATGCCGTAGAAATCAATACCTATGAGCAGCTGCGTGAGATTGACAGCGATTCCAGCCAGCTGCAGACGGATGCGATTCAGGTAATCTGTGAAGCACTTGGAGCACAGCAGAACGAAGTGACAAACATTACAGTTCTGAAAAAAGGAATGACAAACCGATCCTTTTTATTCTCCTGTAAAGATAAAAAATACATTATGCGAATTCCGGGAGAGGGAACCGATCAGTTGATCAACCGCAGGCAGGAAGCCGCTGTATATCAGACGATCGCCGGCCGCAGGATCTGTGATGAGATTGCCTATATTAACCCGGAGAACGGCTACAAAATCACAGAATATCTCGAAGGTGCGCGGGTCTGCGATGCAGAAAATGAGGAAGATCTTCAGAAATGCATGAAGAAACTGCGGGAGTTTCACGGGCAGAAATTAAGAGTAGACCATTCCTTCGACCTGTTCGGACAGATGGAATACTATGAAAGCCTCTGGGAAGGAACTCCGTCAGCATATAAAGATTACGAAAAGACGAAAGCGCATGTGCTTCAGTTAAAGGATTACATCGAAGCAAATGCCGGAGAGTGGGTGCTCACTCACATTGATGCTGTGCCGGACAATTTTCTGTTTGTGGAAGAAAACGGAAAAGAGGAGATCCGCCTGATCGACTGGGAATACGCCGGAATGCAGGATCCGCATGTGGATATTGCGATGTTCTGTATCTATTCTCTCTACAAAAAAGAGCAGGTGGACCATCTGATTGATCTTTATTTTGAAGGAAACTGTGACGACAGAACACGCATAAAAATCTACTGCTACATCGCAGTCTGCGGTCTGCTCTGGAGCAACTGGTGCGAATATAAACGGAAATTAGGCGTGGAATTCGGAGAATATTCCCTGCGGCAGTACCGTTACGCAAAAGATTATTACAAAATTGTCCAGCAGGAACTGGGAGAGGAAGGAAAAGAAATATGTACAAAGTAGAGCGCGCCATTATTATGGCGGCAGGCCTCGGAAACCGGATGAAGCCGGTAACGTTAAAAACACCAAAACCGCTGGTCCGGGTAAACGGTGTGCGGATGATTGATACCGTCATCGATGGACTGCACAAAAACGGAATCACAGAAATTTACGTGGTAGTCGGTTACCTCAAGGAACAGTTCCAGACACTGGAAGAGGAGTACCCGGGTCTGAAGCTGATCGACAATCCGTGGTACGATACCTGCAACAACATCGCATCGCTGTATGTGGCGCGGGAACATCTGGAAAATGCGTTTATTCTTGACGGTGACCAGATCATCTATCATCCGGAAATTCTGGCACCGGAGTTTGAGCGATCCGGTTACAACAGCGTGTGGACGGATGATGAGACCGACGAGTGGCTGCAGACCGTGGAAAACGGCATTGTGACAGGCTGCAGCAGAACCGGCGGAAAGGGCGGCTGGCAGCTCTACAGCATTTCCCGATGGACAGCAGAAGATGGAAAGCGGTTAAAAGGCCATCTGGAGCAGGAGTTTGAAGTAAAGAAAAACCGTCAGATTTACTGGGACGATGTGGCAATGTTCTGCTACCCGAAAGAGTATCAGCTTGGCATCCGGCCAATGAAGGCAGAGGATATCATAGAAGTAGACAATTTCAGCGAGCTTGTTGCACTCGATGCATCGTATGCGGATTACGCAGAAAGGGAAGAAAATGAACAGTAAGAACCAACAGAAGAAAAAGAAATCGACTGGATGATTACGCTGGTGCCTCTGGCGCTGATCGTTGCTCTATGTATCGTATTTTTCTTTGCACCGGAGCAGTCGAATCAGGTACTTGGCCAGATTCGATTTCTGTTTGGAGACACCTTTGGAACGTATTACCTGGTCATCGGACTTGGCATTTTCTTTCTGTCTCTGTTTCTGGCAGGCTCCAAATACGGAAATATTGTGCTTGGAAAGCCGGATGAGAAGCCAAAATATTCCTTTTTTGCATGGGGATGCATGATGTTTACCTGTGGTCTGGCAGCAGATATTCTGTTTTATTCGTTCTCTGAGTGGATTTTGTACGCAACAGATCCTCACATCGCAGAACTTGGCAGCATTCAGGACTGGGCAGGCGTATTTCCACTGTTTCACTGGAGCTTTATCCCGTGGGGATTCTATCTGGTACTGGCTGTTGCGTTTGGCTTTATGCTTCATGTAAGAAAACGAAACCGTCAGAAATACAGCGAGGCGTGCCGTCCGATTCTGGGAAAACAGACAGATGGAATTGGCGGCCGTCTGATTGACCTTCTGGCTGTCTTTGCATTGCTGGCCGGAACTGCTACCACTTTTAGTGTGGCAACTCCTCTGATGGCGGAAATCATCGGCGAGCTGTTCCATATGGAAGTCAGCAGAACTGTGATTAATATTATCATTCTTCTGATCACCTGCTGTGTTTATACCTATTCTCTTCTGCATGGATTCAAAGGAATCAGCATTCTGGCCAAGGTGTGCATTTATCTGTTTTTCGGACTCCTTGCCTTCGTCCTGCTGTTTGGGGGAGAGACGCGGTATATTATTGAAACTGGATTTTCTTCTCTTGGAAAAATGATTCAGAACTTTATCGGCTTATCAACGTATACGGACCCGATGCGTACGACAAACTTCCCACAGAACTGGACCATTTATTACTGGGCATACTGGATGGTATGGTGTGTGGCAGCACCGTTCTTCATTGGCAGCATTTCCCGCGGAAGAACCGTGCGCCAGACGATTCTCGGCGGATACGGTTTTGGTGTGGGTTCCACGCTTGTCAGCTTTATTATTCTTGGAAATTATTCGATGGGAAAGCAGATTTCAGGTGCAATTGATTTCATTTCGCAGTATAATGAAAGTGGAGATTTATATCATCTGATCGTGTCGATGATCAAAACCATGCCGTGTGCACCGCTGATTATGGTTGTTGTATTAGTTACGATGGTTGCATTTTATGCGACATCGTTCGACTCGATCGCATTGACGGCATCGTGCTACAGCTACCGGAAACTGGAAGACGGCGAAGAGCCGGCAAAAGGAATTCAGCTGATGTGGTGTATCCTGCTGATCCTGCTTCCGATTGCACTTCTTTTTGCAGAGAGTTCCATGAACAGTCTGCAGTCTGTCAGTATCGTAGCGGCATTTCCGATCGGCATTGTGATCGTGATGATTGCGGTCAGCTTCTTAAAAGATGCAAAACTGTATTTAGAAGAATTGCAGGGAGGAAAAGCGCATGGAGAGGAGAAAAAAGAGAATCGTTAAACTGACAGCATTTTTGTTTCTGCTTGCGGCATCCATTTTTGTGATGCCGCAAAAGGCGTTTGCGGACGAAAATGAGGATGTTACATTGCCGACGGGCGATATTAAACCCATGGAACCACAGCAGGATGAGTCCGGGATTGATACATACGGGGCCGATGAAGGCGATGAGTTCAGCGGAACGGAGTATGAATTGTATACGGTTCTGGAGAATCGTGTGAAAGAAGCGATGCTGGCTGGAAATGAATGGGTATCCATTAAAGATTTAAAAATAAGAAGGGATACCTATGACTTAAGCTTTTATTATGGCTATTCGCCGTATTTCGAGTGATACGTATAATAGAATCATTGCCTGGTATGGTGATGCATACTATACAGGTTTGAGAATTACCAATACATTCGGAACACCGGAAGAAACCAAACAGATTTTTAATGCAGTGGATGAGAAACTGGCATCCATCTATAAACTGATGAACAATTCCATGACAGATGAGTAGAAGGCGTTTGTAATTCACGATTATCTGGTATTGCATGCAGAGTATGATCTGAATTATAAGAATTATACCAGTTATGGTGTGCTGATGGACGGAAGAGGTGTGTGTCAGTCGTATGCATTGGCCTATATGTATATTCTGAATCATTTGGGAATCGAAACACATAAAGCAGTGAGAATCCCCCATGGTTGAATGGAAGCGTTCACATGGGGGATTTTAATGGATGTTCCTCTTGCAGTCCCCCCCATTTTGTGTTAACATAAAACACGCAAATAACCAACAGCAAGGAGTTCTATTTTACATGAACATTACCTCAAAATACCGTTCTCTCTCCGTCCAGGCGAAGGCGGCGCTTTGGTTTACGATCTGCAGTTTTTTACAGAAAGGCATTTCGTTCATCACAGTTCCGATTTTCACGCGTCTGATGAGCACCGAGGAGTACGGACCTATACGGTTTATCTGTCCTGGCTGCAGATTTTGACGATTATGACATCGCTGTATTTATTTAATGGTGTTTATGACAATGCGATGGCAAAGTACGAGAAGCAGCGGGATGAATATACATCTGCAATGCAGGGACTGACGCTTGTGATTACGGGTGCGGTTTTTGCATTGTATTGTTTTACATCGGGTTTCTGGGAGAAGATTTTAAATCTGCCGAAATCCATGATTTTGCTGATGTTTTTGGAAGCGCTGCTGAGTCCGGCGCTTTCTTACTGGTCGGGGCGGCAGCGGTTTGAGTATCGGTACCGGATTCTGGTCTGTGTGACGATTCTGCAGGCGCTGATGAACCCGATCGCGAGCCTGGTGCTGATCCGTATCAACGGCGGTACGGCCATGATGCGGATCTTAGGTATCGTCGGGGTGCAGGTCTGCATCTGTGTGCCGATTATTGTGTTCCAGTTTTGCAAAGGAAAAGAGTTCTTTTCGAAGGAATACTGGGGCTACGCACTGCGGATCGGAATTCCGATTGTGCCGCATTATCTGTCCGGTATTATCCTGAATCAGGGCGACCGCATCATGATCGACAAGATGGTCGGAAAGACGGAAGTTGCGCTGTACGGGCTGGCGTACAGCATTGGTATGCTGGTGCAGCTTTTCATCAGCGGTATGAACAGTGCATTGACACCGTGGATGTACAGCAAGATCAAAAAGGGCGACATCCGCTCGATGCGGAAGGTGCTGCAGCTTCTTAGTATTGTAGTGGTCGGCATAGCGTGGCGCTGATGCTGATCAGTCCGGAGATGGTGCTGATTTTCGGATCGCCGAAGTACCGCGAGGCGGTGTACGTCATTCCGCCGGTGGCAGCGAGTGTGTTCTTTATCTTTATTTATAATATTCTCTCGATGCCGCAGTTCTATTATGAAAAAACACAGTTTCTGATGGCTGCATCCATGGCGGCGGCTGGAGCGAATGTGGTGCTGAACTTTATTTTTATCCGCCTGTTCGGCTATATTGCGGCCGGTTACACGACGCTGGCATGCTATATGCTGTATTCGGTCGGCCATTATATTGTGAGCAAACAGATTCTGGTGAACGAAGGAATCCAGGAAAATCTGATGAATCCAGGATTTCTTCTGGCGTGCTCCGTTTTTCTGATTGGAGCAAGCATCATCTGCAATCTGATTTTCCCGTACAGGATCCTGCGTTACGCGATTCTGCTCGCAAGTGCAGGGCTGGTCTTCTGGAAGAAAGAACTTCTGCTGAAGACGATGGCGGATATTCGGAAAAAATAAAAAAGTGGGGGAGGATTTGAAACGAATGTTCAGAGACTCCCCGTTTTTGCGCGTTTTTTCTTGACAGCCACAGAAAAAACGATACAATGAAAGAATGAAGAAAAGTAAGGCATTTTAATTAGAAAAGGAAAAATTACATGAGTACCAGTATTTCAATAAAAGAACTAAAAGAGCTCGATCCGTCAAGCTATCAGATCGTCGATATCCGCGATGCGGTAGAGATCTCCCACGGCGCGATTCCGGGAGCGCTTGTGATGAAGACAGAAGAAATCGAGACAAGTGATGCGATTGACCGGAGCAAAAAGACGATTATCTGCTGCAGCCGCGGCCGGTTCAGTGTGGCTGCTGCGGAAGAACTGCAGGAGAAGGGCTGGGACGCTGTGAGTCTGGAGGGCGGTTACATCGCCTGGCTGATGGATGTGATGAGCGCGCCGGAGGAGCAGGACAAGGCGGCAGACGTGGAGAAGAGTCTCCGCAAAAAATTCAAAAAGTCGATCTGGTCCAAATTTACGAAAGCGATCAACACATACGAGCTGGTAAAACCGGGCGATAAAATCGCTGTCTGTATTTCCGGCGGAAAAGATTCGATGCTGATGGCGAAATGCTTTCAGGAGTTAAAGCTTCACAATAAATTTGATTTCGAAGTAAAATTCGTTGTCATGGACCCGGGATACAGCCCGGAGAACCGCAAGGTGATCGAGGATAACGCAAAGAGCCTCCATATTCCGATCACGATTTTCGAGACCGATATTTTCGATTCGGTTTACCATGTCGAAAATTCGCCGTGTTACCTCTGCGCGAGAATGCGCCGCGGCCATCTGTACCATTTTGCACAGCAGCTTGGCTGCAACAAGATCGCACTTGGCCATCATTACGATGATGTCATTGAGACAATCCTCATGGGAATGCTCTACGGTGCGCAGGTGCAGACGATGATGCCGAAGCTTCACAGCATCCACTTCGAGGGCATGGAGCTGATCCGCCCGCTGTATTTGGTGCGTGAGGATGATATCAAGGCGTGGAGAGATTATAACGGTCTGCATTTCATCCAGTGTGCCTGCAAGTTTACGGACACCTGCACGACCTGCAATAACGAAGAGAACCGCTCGAAACGTGTGGAAATCAAGGAACTGATTAAGAATCTGAAAAAGGTGAATCCGTTTGTCGAGAGCAATATTTTCCGCAGTGTGGAGAATGTCAATATTGATACGGTGGTCGGCTATAAGCAGCACGGCATCCGCCACAACTTCCTGGAAGGATACGACGACAATTCGGGCTATGTGCCGGAGGCAGAAAAAGCGGCGGCGGAGATGGAATAAAAAGAAGGAACTCTATGCACAGAAAAATAGAAGAAACGACGGAGCGGGAGAAAATGCTGATCCGGCTGAAAGAGCTCCGTCTGGAACGCGGTTACTCGATGACGCAGGCGGCGCGGAAGATTTTCAGTCACCCGGACACCTACAACCGGTATGAAAAAGGCATTCGTGAGATTCCGCTGGATTCGCTGATGCTACTGGCGAAGACGTATGACTGCAGTCTCGACTATCTGGCAGGTGTTTCAGACCGGCCAAGAAAATATGGAAGGTGATGCAGATGGCAATTCCTCTTTATCTGACGACGATTGAACAGGATATTTTTGATACATTCCGGTATCTGCCGCATGCCGTTGCAGTCGGTGTCGGCTTTGTGACGGTTGCAGCAGCGTGGAAAAACCGGCAGATGATAAAGAAACAAAAACGGCTGGAGCATGCGCATGCGGTTCCTGGCACCCAGCTTCTGCTGTGGTTTCTGGTAGCAGTCTATTTTGCGATGATGCTTTCTATTACGCTGTTTTCCAGAGAACCGGGTTCGAGAACGGGCGTGGATGTGAAGCTGTTTGAAACCTGGGGAAACCAGCGGCTGCCGGACCGGTATTTTGTGGAAAATATTCTGCTGTTTCTCCCGTTCGGCGTATTGCTGCCGGCGGCGGTTCCGTCTCTTCGGAAAGGATGGTGCTGCGTCTATGCGGCGTTTTCCACAAGCATGATGCTGGAAACAGTGCAGCTCTTAACAGAGCGCGGCTACTGCCAGTTAGATGATGTTGTGACGAATACGCTTGGAGCAGCCATCGGGTATCTGGTGTTTGCACTGGTGCGGAAATGTTGGAGAGGGAAGATAGAAGAATAGAAGGAAAACAAGAAGGCTCTGCCCAAATGGACAGAGCTTTTTTTCTTCCCTGTTTTTATAGCAAGACCCGAAAATAATGCAAAAAATTCAGCACCGCAGAGCGTGAATTACTGCGTCACAGATTTTCGTCGTACCCCGGTACGCCTTCAAATCTGTTCCTTGCAATTCGCGCTCTGCAGCACTTGCCTTTTTTGCATTATTTTCGGGTCTTG
>ENA-OQJT01000100-OQJT01000100.1-human-gut-metagenome-genome-assembly--contig:-NODE-100-length-20016-cov-0.941224_pt1 | contig 20016 bp, 29 predicted proteins | sample MGYA00242612_ERZ504779 | MGnify/ENA primary metagenome ERZ504779 (study PRJEB26092, sample SAMD00036366) | human gut metagenome | host: Homo sapiens | study: EMG produced TPA metagenomics assembly of...
ACGCGAGTGATGGAAACGGCAACCGGTCGGCGGATCCACGCGGCGACGGCGGATCGCCAGCGAGGATGATGCGCTTGCGGGTCTTCTGGATATCAGGATCGGGAACCGGCACGGCAGACAGCAGCGACTGCGTGTACGGATGGTGAGGCTCGCTGTAGAGCGTCTTCCAGTCCGAAACCTCAACCATCTTACCCAGATACATAACGGCAACGCGATCGGAAATGTGCTGCACGACGGACAGGTCGTGAGCGATAAACAGATACGCGGTACCGAACTTGTCCTGGAGCTCCTTAAGAAGGTTCAGAACCTGGGCCTGAATGGATACGTCAAGTGCAGAGACAGGCTCGTCGCAGATAATCAGCTTGGGCTTCAGAGCGAACGCGCGGGCGATGCCGACACGCTGGCGCTGGCCGCCCGAGAACTCGTGCGGATAACGGTTGATGTGCTCGGGATTCAGACCGACGACGTCCAGCAGCTCGCGGACGCGCTCGATACGCTCCTCCTTGGTACCCACGCCATGAATGGTCATGGGCTCGGAGACGATCTCGCCGATGGTCATACGGGGATTGAGCGAAGCATAGGGATCCTGGAAGATGAACTGCATCTCGCGACGCATGTCCTTGATCTCATGCTTGCTCATCTCGGCAACATCTTTACCCTGGAAGAACACCTTACCGGCGGTCGGCTTGGTCAGGCGCATGATGGTGCGACCCGTCGTGGACTTACCGCAACCAGACTCACCAACCAGACCAAAGGTCTCGCCCGGATAAATCTCGAACGAAATGTCATTTACTGCAGAGACAACACGCTTGGAGAAGCGCTTGGCGAACATGCCGGACTCAGCGGGGAACTCCTTAGAGAGGTGCTCGACCTTCAGCAGCGGAGTACGCTCGTTGGTATCTGCCATTACGCCTCGCCTCCCTTCTTGGAATCCTTGCGCGTACGGGACGTCTCAGGAGCGTTCTTGAGGAACTCGGGGTCACCGGAGTAGTGGCACGCAGAGTAATGACCAGACTCGGTGACAACGCGCTCGGGGCGCTGCTTGCGGCACTTGTCCGTCGCATAGGGACAACGAGGCGAGAACACGCAGCCCTCAGGCAGGTTCATGAGCGAAGGCGGGTTGCCGTGAATCGGCGTAAGCGGCTTCTTCTCTTCGATGGCCTGCTCCGGGATGGAGCGGATAAGACCCCAGGTGTAGGGGTGGCGACTCTCGTAGAAGATTTCCTCAGCAGTACCGAACTCGACGGGACGGCCGGCGTACATAACCATGATCTTATCGGCCATATCGGCAACGACGCCCAGGTCATGGGTAATCATGATGATGGCGTTGCCGTTCTTCTCCTGCATTTCCTGCATGAGCTCGATAATCTGAGCCTGAATGGTAACGTCCAGAGCCGTCGTGGGCTCGTCGGCAATCAGGATATCGGGATCGCAGGCAAGAGCCATAGCGATCATGACACGCTGACGCATACCGCCGGAGAACTGGTGCGGATACTCATTGACGCGTTTCTCGGGCTCGGGGATACCCACGAGGTCCAAAAGCTCGGTAGCGCGCTTGAGCGCCTCCTGCTTGGAGTAGCCACGGTGCAGACGAAGGCCCTCGCCCACCTGCTTGCCGATCTTATAGACCGGGTTCAAGGAGGTCATAGGATCCTGGAAGATCATCGCGATGTCGTTTCCGCGAATGTGCTGCATCTCTTCCTCGGTCATCTCGAGGATAGAACGACCGCGATAGCGAACGTCGCCGCCCTCGATCTTTCCCGGAGGCATCGAGATGAGGCCCATGATGGTCATGGCGGTCACGGACTTACCGGAGCCGGACTCACCGACGACACCCAGGGTCTCGCCGCGATCGAGCGTGTAGGACACACCGTCGACAGCGCGAACGACACCATCCTCGGTATGGAAATACATCTTAAGGTCATCGACCTCGAGCAGATGCTGGCCCTCGGGAACCGGCTGGTCCTTCAGGTCCACATAGTTCTTGTTCTTCTTCATCCTTATGCGTCCTTCATCTTGACGTCGAGGGCGTCGCGCAGACCGTCACCCAGCAGGGTGAAGGCGAGCACCGTCGAGAGAATTGCCAGACCGGGCATGATCATCATCCAGGGAGCAGTCAGAAGATACTGCTGACCGTCCTGAATCATGGAGCCCCACGAAGGCGTAGGCGGAATAACGCCCATGCCGAGGAAGGACAGAGCGGACTCGGTCAGAATGGCGCCACCAATGTTCATGGTCGCGTAGACCACGATGGAGGCGACGGAGTTCGGGAAGATGTGACGCACTACGATACGAGCATCAGATGCACCCATCGCGCGCGCAGCGTCAACATAGTCGTTTTCTTTGACCGTCAAGATTGCAGAGCGGAAGACGCGCGCAATCGAAGGCCAGCCGAGAATACCGATGGCGATAAAGACGTTCTGAAGACCACGGCCGATAACGGCGATCATGGCGACAACGAACAGCACGTACGGGAACGCCAGGAAGATGTCCGCACAGCGCATGATGATCGTATCCCAGATCCCGCCGTAGAAACCGGCCAGAGCACCCATGACCAGACCGATCACCGTGGAGATCGCGGTGGCCATAATGCCGACGGACAGCGAAACGCGTGCACCGTAGATAACGCGGACGAGAATGCGCGACCAAGGGCGTCGGTGCCAAACGGGTGCTCTGCACACGGAGCCAACAGCGACGTCTCGGCCATGGTGGTCGAGTCGGAAGCCGTCGGCGAACCGAGCCAGGGCTTAGCCCACAGATCTGCGGTCAGGGCAACCAAAACGACGATGATGATCCAGCAGACACCGATAACGGCGAGCTTGTTCTTGCGAAGACGCTTAAAAGCGTCACCCCACAGCGTGCGGGACTTGGCGGGAGCAGATGCGGCCTTGGTGGCGGTAGCCTGCTCCTGAGACTGAGAATCAGTTTCCTGCATGAGACGTACCTCCCTTAGGCCTTATCCGACGGACCGCCAAGGCGGATGCGCGGGTCGAGGAATGCATAGCTAATGTCGACGAGCAGGTTAATCACCATGACGACGACGACGATGAGCGTAACGCCGCCCATAACGATGGGCCAGTCACGCATGCTAATGGCGCGATAGACCTCATAGCCGATACCGGGCCAGTTAAAAACCGTCTCGGTCAGGATGGCGCCCGAAAGCATGCCACCAAAGTCGACACCAATATAGGTAACGACGGGGATGAGTGCATTCTTAAGCGCATGCTTGACGATGATCGCGCGATTGGAGAGACCCTTGGCCTTTGCCGTACGGATGTAATCCTGGTTCATGACGTCAAGCAGCTGCGAGCGCATAATGCGGGCGGCATAAGCGGTCGAAACCGAAGCCAGCGTAATGGTCGGAAGCACATAGTGCATCCAATCCTGATACTGAGAGCTGGAACCGCCGGCACCCGAGATCGGCATGGAGATTGCACCGCCCGTAGCGTCCTTGAGGATGACGCCAAAGAACAGCTGCAGCAACATACCGAGCCAGAAGGCCGGGACCGCAACGAGGATCGACGTGGTGAGCGTTACCAAAATATCCCAGAAGGAATAACGCTTTACCGCCGAAATGATACCCGCACCGATACCCATGATTGCCTCGAGCACGATGGCGCACGCGGCAAGTTTGACCGTATACGGATACTTCTGGGCAAAAATTTCCGTAACCGGCAGCTTGCGCTGATACGAATTGCCCAGATCGCCATGAAGCAGGCCGTTCATGTAATACAAGTAACGGTCCACGAGCGACGTTTGAACGGGGTCGCCGTTCTCGTCAAGGATCGCGTTGCCGTCCTCGTCCGACTGGACCAGGTGATAGCGGACGCGAAGCTGAAGCTCCACCTCGGGGGACAGAGCCTTGTCTCCACCGATCAGCTTGATCGGATCTCCCGGCACGATATTCTGAAGGGCGAACAGAATCAGCGTAACGCCCAAAAATACCGGGATGAACTGAAGCACACGTTTAACGATGTACTTACCCATACCACTCCCCTATCTAGGGATTAACCTAAATGGGATGCCGATCGCCAGACCGGCATCCCAAAATTACCATCAGCCAGTTTACCCCAGGTTAGGGAGAACTGTATGTTTCCCATGAGGTCTACGTAAATACTTGACCCTCACGGAAGCTGCAAACTCTTAGGCGAGCTCAGCGGTACCCAGCTCAGCGTGCTTCTGCGGATCGACATAGAGGTGCTTGATGCGATCGGAGCCGACGATGGTGTGCGTGTAGAACATCACCGGGATGACCGGGCAGTCGGCAGCGACCATAGCGTCGGCCTCCTGCATCTTAGCAACGCGCTCTTCGTCGTCAACCGTGGTGCGAGCCTCGTTGACCTTGGCGTCGAACTCGGGGTTGTTGTAACCGGAGCGGTTGTCGCCACCGAGGGAGTCGGAGTGGAACAGCGGATACAGGAAGTTGTCCATAATCGGGTAGTCGGCAATCCAACCCAGACGACCGAACTGATAGTTAAAGTTCTGGTACTGCTCGAGCAAGGCAGACCACTCAGGGGTATCGGAGACAGCGGTAACGCCAACCTTGGCGAGGTCACCGATGATGGACTCCATGATCTCCTTGTGGCCACCATCCTGGTTGTAGGAAAGGGTCACGTTAATGCCACGATCGCCGTTAGCGCCAGCGGGAGCAACCTTGTCCAGGTACTCGTTAGCCTTGTCGACGTCGTAGGCGCAGAACTCCCATGCGCCCTCCTTGTAGCCATCGATGCCCGGAGGAACAATGCCGTCGGCGGGGGTACGGGTACCCTTGAAGATAGTCTTGCAGATGGCCTCACGGTTGATGGCCAGGGAGATACCCCTGCGCAGGTCGGCGTTGTTAAACGGCTCGGCCGTGTTGTTGCAGGTCAGGTAGTAGGTGGAAGGCTCGGAGCCGAGCAGCATGCGCTCGCCGTCACCCATGGTGTAGCCGTCCTTGGACACGCCGCGATCCTTCTTGGCGGCGTCGATCTGAGCAACGGGAACGTCGCAGACATCGAGGTTACCGGCCTGGAACTCCTTGTAAGCGGTCTCCATGTCCTTGATGACCTGGAAGTGGATGCCATCGATCTTGGCCTTGTCGCCATAGTAATCGTCGAACTTCTTGAGGTTGATCTCCTGACCATCCTCCCACTTGCCGTCCATCATGAACGGGCCGTTACCGACCGGTGCAAGGTAGAAGCTCTTGGCATCGGACTCGGCGCACTCGGGAACCGGGGCCAGAGCCGGGTGAGAGGCGACGAAGGGGAAGTCGGCGTAAGCGGAAGACAGCTTGACGACGAGGGTCTCATCGTCGGGGCAGGTAACACCGCTGAGTTCAGTAGCGTTACCGGCAAGCAGATCGTCATAGCCTCGACCATGGAAAGGTGATAGGAGACCTCGGAAGGGCCATACTCGGTAGCGATGGCCGACTTGGTGTTGACCAGACGCTCCCAACCGAGCTTGAAGGACTTGGAGGTAACGTCGTCACCGTTGTGGAACTTGGCCTTCTTGATCTTGAAGGTGAACTCGGTGGCGTCGTCGTTGGCCTCGAAGGACTCGCAAGCCAGCGGAACGATCTCGCCCTTCTCGGCGTCATAAGAGGTCAGAGCGTCAAAGAGCTGGTACTCGACCTGAGTGCCCTGGTCCTCCTGGACATTGTAGGGGTCGATGCAGACCGGGTTGTTGATGTAGAAGTTCAGCGTCGAACCGGACTCAGAACCGGAAGCGTCGCCGCCCTTCTTGCCGCATGCGGCAAGAAAAGCCATGGAGCTCGCAGCAAGGGTACCGCCGACAAAGGCGCGACGACCCATAACGGGCTGGTGGAACATAGAATCAGCCATGCCATCCTCCTTATGAGATAGGACAAAGTAAGTTCGGTCGGGCAACGTCAAGACAGCCCAATCGAACCATTCAAACGCGGTCCGCCGTTTTGGCTGGTTATACAAAGCGGACCAACGTATTGCAATACAGTAGCGCATTTTATGCACGATTTGGGGCTAATTCCGGTTAACGGTCGAGATTTTCTTTAGTTGGGCGAAGTATATGAGGATATTTTGACTCTGTTACAAATATGTAAATCAGAACCACCCTTAAAAAGGGTGGTTTGCTCTTAGGGTATAACCCACGGGCCCCGGGCTCGCGTCTAAAGGCGCGGGCCCGGACTTCGTCCAGGCCTAGTGCATCTTGACCCGTGGCGCGCCGGTCGAACCGGCAGCATCGCCCCCTCCTTGAAGGGGTCCTCGTACTCCTTCACGCTCAGCTTGTCCAGCGCGATGTCGTGGGACTCCTGCTCCCTGATGTACTTGGCGATCGTCGCCTCGTTCAGGCCGACGGTGGACACGTAGTAGCCCTCCGCCCAGAACTTCCTGTTGCCGAACTTGTACTTGAGGTTGGCGTGCCTGTCGAATATCATCAGCGAGCTCTTCCCCTTCAGGTAGCCCATGACGCTCGCGACGCTGTACTTCGGCGGGATCGCCAGCAGCACGTGCACGTGGTCGGGCATCAGGTGCCCCTCGATTATCTCGATCCCCTTGTACTCGCACAGCTTCCTGAGGATCTCCCCTATGTCGCTCCTGATTTGGTTGTAGATCACTTTGCGCCTATACTTCGGCGTGAACACGATGTGGTACTTGCACATCCACTTCGTGTGGGAAAGGCTGTAGGCCTTCTGGGCCATGGCGACCACCCCTTCGACTCGAATTCTTGACGGCCTGAACAATCGTCAATATCGGTCGGAGGGGTGGCTTTGTAAAGCCGTTTGTCTCCACCCGCGTAGCGGGTGGTTTAAAGCTGGCCGCTGCGCGGCCAGCGGACTAAAGTCTTGAACAAAAAGGGGGTACCGACCCTCGTCGATACCCCCTTACAGGCAACTATGTCAGCGCGCGCAGGGCCGAGCGCACGACCCGCACGCCTACTTGCGAGAATTGCTCAGCTTATTGATCAGCGCCTCGAGACGCTCGCCGTCCTCGGCCGTCTGGGCAATAACCAAAATCGTATCGTTGCCGGCAAGCGAGCCAAGCACATCGGGCAGCTCTGCCGCATCAACAGCGGCGGCGATGCCGGAAGCCGTGCCAGGCTGAGCCTTAATCATAACCAGATTATCGGTGCGCAGAACGCCCGTTACGAGCTCGGAAACCATACGCTGCAGGTGCAGGTCCTCTGCCAGAACATAGATGCCCTCAGGGAGCTTACGCAGCCCCATATCGGCAATATCGCGAGAGACAGTCGCCTGCGTGCAATCAAAGCCCATAGCGCGGAGCTCATCGACCAGCACGCGCTGCGTGCGGACGTCCTTATTGCGCACAATATCTCTAATGGCATCCTGGCGCCCATTGCGTTTTTTAGCCATACAAACCCTCTCTCCAAAAGATGGCGGAGACAATCAATCAGTGATTGAATAGTTTAACGCTATTTGAAGGCTTTTGTGTATAAGAACGCATTTCGAAACAATTCTATGCAAATTTGTTTCGAAATGAGCCGTTTAGGCGGTTTTTGCGCCCGTCCGGTTAAGAAAAGCTGCCAGATGCGTACACATCACGCAGCGCGCGGGCTTGGCGCTGGCGATCGGCCCAAACAACAGACCGAGTCCCCGATGGTTATCCTTGAGCGCGGCGACCATCTGACGGGTTCGAGGCGCCTCGAGCATATCACGCATGCGGGCGGAACGCTCGATTGACGACACTCCATGCGGGCTCAGACACAAATTCTCGATGCAGGCGACCAGTCCGGCGAAGTAGAACTTTTGGCTTGCCAGCTTGAGCCGACCACCGCTATCTGCTTCCGAGAGTGAGTCCGCAAGCTCGTCGAGCGCTCGAGTGTCATCGGATATCCTGGCATACATGGTGGGATCAAAGGCATCTGTAAGCTTAGGTGCCACCGCGTGGAAACAAGCGTCGCCGCAGCCGGACACGAATCGTGCCTGCGAGAGCGCATAAGCCATAAACTCAACCGTACGGTACGCCTTGCCACGCGACAGGCATGCTTCAAACAGCGGACGGCTATACATCACGCCAGAGACTTGAGCAACCAAGCCGCCTAAAATCAACTGGGGCAGCCCGGTCACCATCGAGGATTTGCTATCAATGGAAATATGAGCAGCATCCAAGACGCGCGAATGGCGCTCTCGATGTGCATCATAGCGGTCGAGCGACACCGTGGGGAGCACTATGTCTGCCGTAGTATCGCACGCGATATCGACCATCTTGGAAAGGGACTGCGGAGCAAACCACTCATCGGCGTTCATAGCGATGATTTGAGAGCCACGCGAGGCAGCAAAACCGGCACGAAGACAAGCACCGCACTTCGAGTCCTCGACGTCAATCAAATCAATATGGATGTCTCTGTCGGCAGCAACTTGAAGCGAATGGCGCACACCGGGCGCAGCATCGCGGCAGACAACGACAATCTGCAAATCGTAGAGGTCTTGGTTCTGGATACTCTCGAGCGCACGCATCGCATAGCTGGGCGAACCTTCTACCACAAGGATCACTGAAAGTCGCGGATGCGAGCCACGTCGAACCAAGTTATCCGTCCTCTCGACAGCAATGAACCAAACCGTGGTTCATGGTACACCCCGGCAATAAAAGCAATGAGACACCGGTTGTATTGCACGCCAAGAACAGATGTTGCACACGCGCAGCCCACAGATGACGGGTGTCGACGCACGACGCGTCGAGCCCTCCCCTAGTCGAGCACGACAAGCTCGGCGGGATCGTAATCCACGCCCATAAACGTAAGGCCGCAGGCAGGAGCCGTGGGGCCCGCAGCGGTACGGTCGCAAGCATCGATGACCTCGCGCATCCACTCGGGTTCACGGCGATGCATGCCAATCTCGACAAGCGTGCCCACGATCGTGCGGACCATCGAATGCAGAAACGCATTGCCCTCGATGGTAAACGTCAGGATGTCCTCGCCAAACGCAACCTCATGGCCAAACTCGGCACGCATCACGCAGCGGTGCGTGGGCTTGCCCACAGCAGACGCCACCTTGCAAAAGCTCTTGAAGTCCTGCTCGCCCAGCAGCGCGGGACAGGCCGCAGACATCGCCTCAACATCCAATGAGTAGCGATGCCACCACACCGCACCGCGCGAAAGCACAGGGCGCGCGTCGCGATCGGCAATACGGTACGTATACGTACGGGAACGCGCATCAAAGCGTGCAGAAAAGCCTTTACGGGCCTTGTAGACCTCGTTTATGGCGATATCTTTGGGCAGGAGGGCATCCATAGCCCTCAGCCACCTACGGCGCGTCAAAGCCAACTCAGCGTCCGTTACGGGCACGCTGATGAACTGTGCCACCGCATGCACGCCGGCATCGGTACGCCCCGCACACGTCAGGTCGATCGGGCGGCGCAGGAGCGTCTCGATAGCGCGGCGCAACTCACCCGCAACCGTCGTCTGACCGGGCTGCTCGGCAAAGCCGCTGTAGGACGAGCCATCGTAGGCCACGCGGAAAACGAGGGTGGCATCGAGCTCAGGAATCGAATTGAAATCAGACGGCGCGGTCATGGACGCTCCCAACAAACAGGCAATGGCATTTCGACAAAAAAAAGAGGGGTACGCGAACGTACCCCTCGAATATAGCCTATGCAGACGGATTGTCTACTCAGCGGTCTCCTCAGCAGGAGCCTCCTCGGCAGCCTCGACCTTCTTGGGAGCAGCGGCCTTCTTGGGGGCCGGAGCAGCCTTCTTAGCCTTAGGCGTGCAAGGCTCGGTGACGAGCTCCATGATAACGATGGGAGCGTTGTCGCCCTTGCGGTTACCGAGCTTCATGATGCGGGTGTAACCGCCGTTGCGGTCCTGCCACATGCCCTGAGCAGCCTTGTCGAAGATCTCGGCAACGAGCTGCTTATCGCCGAGCTTGGCGATAGCCAGACGACGAGAGTGCAGGTCGCCCTTCTTGGCCCAGGTGATGATCGGATCGACGACCGAACGCAGCGCCTTAGCGCGGGTCTCGGTGGTCTTGATGCGGTCGTTCTCGAAGAGGGCCTTAGCAAGGCTCTTCTTCATGGCCTTGGTGTGGCTCGCATCGGTGCCGAGCTTCAGGCCCTTCTTAACGTTATGACGCATGGTCTAGTTTCTCCTCAAATATGCGAAGCATTAAGCCTTCAGGCTCAGGCCCATGGACTCAAGCTTGTCCTTCACTTCCTCGATCGACTTAACACCGAAGTTACGGATGTTGAGCAGATCGTTCTCCGAGAACTCAACGAGCTGACGGACCGAGTGAATGCTGGCGCGCTTAAGGCAGTTGTAAGAACGGACGGAAAGGTCCAGATCCTCGATCTGCTTGTCCAGCTCAGCGTTGTCGTTGGTGACCTCGGGAGCGAAGATCGAAGCCTCCTCCTCGACCTCGGGGGTCTCGGCAAGGTTCATAAAGGCAGCCATATGCTGGTTAATGATATTGGCAGCCTGGACCACGGCGTCGCGCGGGGCGATGGAGCCGTTGGTCTCGATCTCGAGGACAAGGCGGTCGTAGTCGGTGTGCTGACCGACACGGCAAGCCTCAACGAGCTTGGCGCAACGGGAAACCGGCGAGTACAGAGAGTCGACGTGGATCACACCGATGGGATCGTTGTCGCGTTTGTTGGCCTCGCCAGAAACATAGCCGCGGCCATAGCCGATGCGCATGCTCATGGTGAGATGGCCACCCTCGGTGAGCGTAGCGATGTGCTGCTCGGGGTTGACCAGCTCAAACTCGGACGGAATAAAGAAGTCCGCACCGGTGACCTCGCAGGGGCCGTCAACCGAAATGGTGGCGGTCGCCTCGTCGGTCGTGCCGAGAGCCCTGAAGACAAGACCCTTGACATTCAGGACGATGTCGGTGACATCCTCGACCATGTTAGGGATGGTCATGAACTCGTGCTGCGCGCCATCGATCTGAATAGCCTCGACGGCGGCACCCTCGAGCGAGGACAGAAGAACGCGACGAAGGGAGTTACCCAGCGTATCGCCGTAGCCACGCTCGAGCGGCTCGACGGAGACACGAGCAGACGTCTCGTTGATCTCTTCGACCTGAACCTGAGGCCTAATGAATTCTGACATGTATTACCTCCAGCCTCAGCAGCCCGGATGGACTACTTAGAGTAGAGCTCGACGATGAGCTGCTCGTTGATATCACCGCTGATCTGCTCACGCGTCGGCAGAGCGAGCACGTTACCAGACAGCTTCTCGATATCGACCTCGAGCCAGCCAGGGACCTCAAAGCGCTCGGAGGAAATCAGGGCCTCCTTGATGGGGAGGAGGTCACGGAACTTCTCGCCGACAGCGACGACGTCGCCGGCCTTGACGCGGTAGGACGGGATGTCCACGCGCTTGCCGTTCACGGTGAAGTGACCGTGACGGACGGACTGACGAGCCTCTTTGCGGGTGCGGGCGAAGCCAAGACGGAAGACGACGTTGTCGAGGCGAGACTCAAGAATGATCATGAGGTTCTCACCGGTGACGCCGTTCATCTTACGGGCCTTGTTGAAGTAGCCGTGGAACTGCTTCTCCAGAACGCCATAGATGAACTTGACCTTCTGCTTCTCGCGCAGCTGCATGCCGTACTCAGATTCCTTGCGACGGCGCTTGGGCTGACGGATAGATTCCTTCTTGCTGCTGTAACCGAGCTCAGCGGGATCGATCCCGAGCTGACGGCAGCGCTTAAGAACAGGAGTCCTGTCGATTGCCATATTGATACGATCCTTTCAGTTACACGCGGCGACGCTTCTTGGGGCGGCAGCCGTTGTGCGGAATGGGGGTCTTGTCCTGGATGCTCGAGACCTCGAGGCCAGCACCTGGAGGGAGCGGATGGCGGTCTCACGACCGGAGCCCGGGGCCCTTGACGAAGACGGAAACCTTCTTCATACCGTGCTCCATGGCCTGCTTGGCAGCAGCCTCGGCAGCCATCTGGGCAGCGAACGGCGTGGACTTACGGGAGCCCTTGAAGCCCACCTGGCCAGCCGACTTCCAGGAAATGACGTTGCCTGGGGATCGGTGATCGAAACGATCGTGTTGTTGAACGTAGAACGAATGTGAGCCTGGCCCACGGAAATGTTCTTACGGTCCGCGCGCTTCAGACGGGCAGCGCGAACGTTCTTCTTAGCAGTAGCCATCTATCTAGCGCTCCTTATTTCTTCTTCTTAGCACCGATCTGACGCTTCGGGCCCTTGCGGGTACGAGCGTTAGTGTGGGTGCGCTGGCCGCGGACCGGGAGGCCCTTGCGGTGACGAAGGCCGCGGTTGCAGCCGATGTCCATAAGGCGCTTGACGTTCTGGTTGCGCTCACGGCGGAGGTCGCCCTCAACCATGATCTGGTTCTTATCGATATAATCGCGGATGGCGTTAACCTCATCCTCGGTGAGGTCCTTAACGCGCGTATCCACGTTAACGTTGCACTCGACGCAAATCTTCGTCGCAGTGGTGCGGCCGATGCCGTAAATGTAGGGGGGGGTCCAGACCGATCTCAACGCGCTTCTCACGCGGGAGGTCGACACCATTAATACGGGCCAACGTAGTCTCCTCTCTTAACCCTGACGCTGCTTATGACGGGGGTTCTCGCAAATGACGAGGACCTTGCCATGGCGCCTAATGATTTTGCACTTATCGCACATCTTCTTGACCGAGGACGTACCTTCATCGTTCTTCCTTTCGGTAGCGCTCAAACTACTTCCCTACTATCTACTCGCCCAGCCGCAGGCGTTTAAAACTATGGCTGGTCTTCACACACAATCCGACCGTAGGTTGAGCTAAGCCTGCAGTCGGAAATGGAGTGCGTGTATGCGTGCCGCTATTTGTAGCGATAGGTGATGCGGCCGCGGGTCAGGTCGTACGGGGAAAGCTCCACGACAACCCTGTCACCGGGGAGAATACGGATGTAATTCATTCGGATCTTGCCAGAAATGTTGCACAGAACCGAATGACCGTTCTCGAGCTCGACCTTAAACATGGCATTGGGCAGCGGTTCCTTTACCGTACCCTCGAGCTCAATTGCGTCTTCCTTCTTCACAAGCAATCATCTTTCTCTAGAAAACGACAGCGATTGAGTATTCTACAACACGTATGCACGCATCGTAATAACTTCGTAATGGCTCCACAACTAAGTGGAACTTGTTACATTTCTCCGCCTTGGAGCGAACACCAAGCACCTTGGGCATCCGTGGTGAGAATCACCGGACCGTCATTGGTAATGGCGACGGTGTTCTCGTAGTGCGCGGCGGGCAGGTGGTCGTTGGTCGTGACGATCCAACCGTCGGAGCCCGTGCTCACATGGTTGGAACCCATCGTAACCATCGGCTCGATGGCAATGACCATGCCGGCCTGGAGGCGAACGCCCCTCCCCTTCTTTCCATAGTTAGGAACGTTGGGGTCCTCGTGCATTACGCGACCAATGCCATGGCCCACATAATCACGAAGCACGCCGTAACCGTGAGACTCGGCGAGGGACTGAACGGCATAACCGACGTCCCCGATATGGTTACCGGGAACAGCCTGCTCAATGGCAGCCTTAAGGCAATCACGCGTGACCTCGCACAAAGCCTTGGCTTCGGGCGTGGGGGTGCCGACGAAAAACGTCCAAGCGTTATCGCCGACCCAACCGTCGACAACGGCTCCCGTATCGATGGAGATGATATCGCCATCGCGCAGGATCATGTCGGGGTTGGGAATACCGTGGACCACGGCATCGTTGATTGATGCGCAAATGGTCCCCGGGAACCCGCCGTAACCCTTAAAGGCCGGGGTGCCGCCATGCATGCGGATAATCTGCTCCGCGAGCTGATCGAGCTCAAAAGTCGAAACGCCGGGGCGCACCATGGCTCCAACGTGGCGGAGCGCCATCTTAGATAGCGCTCCTGCCTTCTTCATCAGCTCGATTTGCGTTGCAGACTTAATCTTGATCATAGACCGAGAGCCTCTTTGACATCCCCGTACACGGTCTCGCGAGCCTGGTCACCGTTGACCGACTTGAGCAGACCCTGGCCACGATAGTAGTCGACGAGCGGACTCGTGGACTTCTCGTAGACGTCGAGACGGTTCTTGATGGTCTCGGGCTTGTCGTCGTCGCGCTGATACATCTCGCCTGCGCACTTGGGGCAGGTAGCATCAGCAGCGGTGCCGGTGTAACCGCAGGCGCGGCAGGTGCGACGCGAAGACAGACGATCGATAATGACCTCGGGGGCCACATCGACCAGAAGGGCACAGTCGATCTCGCGACCCATGGCGGAAAGCTCGGAATCGAGCGTCACAGCCTGGGCGGTGTTGCGCGGGAAGCCGTCGAGGATGAAGCCCTGTTGGGCGTCATCGGCGGCAAGGCGCTCCTTGACAAGGTCGATCACGAGCTGGTCGGGAACGAGCTCGCCAGCGTCCATGTACTTCTTAGCCTGAATACCAAGCTCGGTGCCATCCTTGACGGCAGCACGCAGCAGGTCGCCCGTGGAAATATGGCGACGCCAAACTCGGCGACGAGCTCCTGTGCGACGGTGCCCTTACCGGCACCCGGAGCTCCGAGCAATACGAGGTTCATGAGCAATCCTCCTCTAGCCTATTTAAAGAATCCATCGTAATCATACATCTTGATCTGGCCTTCGAGCTTATCGACCGTGTCGAGCACGACGCCGACCATGATGAGGATGGACGTGCCGCCAAATGCCTGGATCAGATGGTTACCCGTGAAGGAGAAGATGATCGAAGGCACGATGGCGATGAGCGCCAAAAAGACAGCGCTGGGAAGCGTAATCTTGTTGAGCGCGTTCTTGATGTAGGCCGCGGTAGCCCTACCCGGACGCACGCCCGGAATAAAGCCGCCCTGCTTCTTAAGGTTGTCGGCCGTGTCATCGGGGTTAAACACCATGGAGGTGTAGAAGTACGCGAAGAACACGATGAGGACAACATTAAGCACCCAGTTGAGCCAACCGGTCGAAAGCGCAGAGGCAACTGCCTGGATCCAGCCGATGCCGGGGAAGAACACGGCAATCTGAGCCGGGAAATACAGCAGCGCCGAAGCGAAGATGATCGGCACGACACCCGCGGTGTTGACCTTGATGGGCAGGTAGGTGGTCTGGCCACCCATCATGCGACGGCCCACGACGCGCTTAGCGTAGGAGACCGGAATGCGGCGCTGGCCGCGCTCAAGGAAAACAATCAGCGGGATAACCAGCAGGATGATGGCGCAGATAATCACCATGGTGATGACGCCACCGGCATTGCCCTCGGTGCTGGAGAAGATAGCCTGCGGCAGACCGGCCATGATGTTCGCAAAGATGATCAGCGACATGCCATTGCCGATACCGCGCTGGGTGATGAGCTCACCAATCCACATGATCAGCATGGCGCCCGCAGTGAGCGTGCCGACGATCATGAGGTCGAAGATGATCTCGGGAGCGCCGGCGCCATTAAAGCTGATGCCGAAGCTCTTAAAGAGGAAGAGGTAACCCACGGAGTTGAGGATTGCCAGAGCCAGGGTGAGGTAACGCGAATACTGCGTAATCTTAGTCTGACCGACCTCGCCCTCGCGGGCAAGCTCATGCAGGGAAGGCACAACGGCCTGGAGCATCTGGAGGATGATCGAGCTGGTGATGTAAGGCATGATGCCCAGCGAAAACACCGACACATAGCTCAAAGCGCCGCCAGAGAAAAGATTCAGGAGGGCCATAGCACCTGCGGCGACCGAATTGTTATCGGTCGAGAAAAGGCCCAGCATCCCCTGGAAGGGAATGCCGGGCACAGGAACGTGCGCACCAATGCGGTACACGACGAGCATAGCTATGGTAAAAAGAATCTTTTCGCGCAATTCTTTGATGCGGAAAGCATTCTTAAGACCATTTAGCACGGCAGCTCGACCTTTCCGCCGGCGGCCTCGATCTTGGTCTGCGCAGAAGCGCTGACCTTGTCGACCTTGACCGTGAACTTCTTGGTGAGCTCACCATTGCCGAGCACCTTGACGGGCTCGAACTCGCTCTTGGTGATGCGAGCGGCCTTAAGAGCGGCACCGTCGATCACAGCGCCGTCCTCGAACTTGCGCTCGAGACGCTCAACGTTAACGGCGGTGTACTCGATACGACGGGGGTTGCGGAAGCCCGGAAGCTTGGGCAGGCGCATAGCCAGCGGAGTCTGGCCACCCTCGAAGCCGGCACCCTTGGTGCCGCCAGAGCGGGAACCCTGGCCCTTCTGCGGCGCGGCCAGAAGTGGTGCCGTGACCCGAAGAATTGCCACGGCCGACGCGCTTGCGGTTCTTGGTGGAACCGGGCGCGGGAGTAAGATCGTGAAGCTGCATTTGCTACTCCTCTACAATCTCGACAAGGTGTTTGACCTTGAAGATCATGCCGCGGACGGACTCGTTGTCAGCAATCTCGCGAACCTCGCGGATCCTGTGGAGACCGAGGGCACGGACAGTACGGACCTGGTCCTGCTTGCAACCGTTGGTGCTGCGGACCTGCTTGATCTTGATGGTGTCAGCCATGCTTAGTTCTCCTTACCGACGAACATCTCGGAGACCGTCAGGCCACGGCGAGCCGCGACGTCCTCAGGGCTGGAGAGCTCCTTGAGGCCCTCGACGGCAGCCTTGATGATGTTGAGGCCGTTGTCGGTACCGAGGGACTTGGACAGGACGTTCTTGATGCCAGCAAGCTCGAAGAGGGGACGCACAGCGCCGCCGGCGATAACGCCGGTACCCTCGACAGCGGGCTTGATGATGATGCGGCCGGCACCAAAGTGACCGAGAACCTCGTGCGGAATGGTGCCCTGATCGGTCACCGGCACGTGGAACATGTTCTTCTTGGCATCGAGAGACGCCTTGGAGATGGCCATGGGCACCTCAGCGGACTTGCCCATGCCAACGCCGACGTTGCCCTTGCCGTCGCCAACGACGACGAGAGCGACGAGGCTCATGCGACGACCGCCCTTGACGGTCTTCGACACGCGGTTGATGTAAACGACGCGCTCCTCGAACTCGGAGGCCTCGCGCTGCTGCTTCTGATTACGAGCCATGTGCTACATACCTCCTAGAACTCGAGACCGGCGGCACGAGCACCGTCGGCGAGGGCCTTGACGCGGCCATGGTAGATACGGCCACCGCGATCGAAGGCGACCTTGGTGATGCCGGCCTCGATGGCGCGCTTGCCAACGAGCTGACCGACCTTCTCCGCAGCCTCCTTGTTCGAGGTGTGGGTGCCCTTGAACTCGGCCTCGAGGGTCGAGGCAGAGACGAGCGTCAGGCTGGAGCCCTTGCTGTCGTCGATGATCTGGGCATAGATGTTGGCGTTAGTACGGGTCACGCGAAGACGCGGACGCTCGGAGGTACCCGAGACCTTGCCGCGAACACGACGCTGACGACGCTTGAGGCCTTCCAGCTTCGCCTTATGCTTGTTCATACGTAAACTCCTAAAAAGGTTGATCTTGCCAGCACCTGACGGGGTGCTGGTCTTATGCGAGTGAGTCGGTTACGACTACTTGGCGGCCTTACCCAGCTTGCGGCGGATGTGCTCGCCAACGTAGTGGATACCCTTGCCCTTGTAAGGCTCGGGAGGACGATGGCCGCGGATCTCAGCGGCGATCTGACCGACCTGCTGCTTGTTGATACCCTTGACGTTCACGTGGGTGTTGTCGGGAACCTCGAAGGTGATGCCCTCGGGAGCCTCGACGATCACGGGGTGCGAGAAGCCCAGGAAGAACTCGAGGTTCTTGCCCTTCTGCTGCACGCGGTAACCGACGCCGGCGAGCTCGAGCTTCTTCTCGAAGCCCTCGGAAACGCCAACAACCATGTTGTGGATGAGGGCACGGGTGAGGCCGTGGCGGGCACGGGTCTCACGCTCGTCGTCGGGACGGGAAACGGTGAGGACGTTGTCCTCGACGTTGATAGCGAGCTTCTCAAAGACATCGAGCTCGAGCTGGCCCTTGGGGCCCTTGACGACAACGTTGTTGCCGTTGACTGCCACTTCGACTCCGGCGGGAATCTGGACAGGCTTATTACCGATACGAGACACGGTGATCTCCTTTCCTTCTACCTACCGAGCGAATTACCAGACGTAAGCGATGATCTCGCCGCCGACGTTGTGCTTGCGAGCATCGCGGTCGGTCATAACGCCATGGCTGGTGGAAATAATGGCGGTACCAAGGCCACCGCGGACGCGGGGCATGTCGGCAACGCCGGTGTACTTACGCAGGCCCGGCTTGGAAATGCGGCGGATGCCGTTGATGACCTTAGCCTTCTTGGGACCATACTTAAGCGTGATGTGCAGAGTCTTCTGGGGAACGGTGTCCTCGACATCGTAGCCCTCGATGTAGCCCTCCTCGTGCAGAACACGAGCGATCTCGACGAGCTTCTTGCTGCTCGGCATGGAGACCGTGGCCTTGTTCACAGAGTTAGCGTTACGGATGCGCGTAAGCATATCTGCGATCGGGTCTGTAAGGTTCATACAGATTCTCCTTCGTTCTTGATGAACACGTGCTCTTGGTTCTTCGCCGCCCTTAACGGCAAAGCCTTTTTAAGCGCGTTTTCCCTGTTCCAAACTGATGCTTGAAACGCTGGTAGTGACTTACCAGCTGGCCTTCTTAACGCCGGGAAGCTCGCCCTTGAGTGCAAGCTCGCGGAAGCAGACACGGCACAGGCCGAACTTGCGGTACACAGAGTGCGGACGGCCGCAGCGCTGGCAGCGCGTGTACTCACGAGTAGAGAACTTCTGCTTGCGATTGCACTTGACGATCATCGATGTCTTAGCCACTTATATCCTCCTCACATAGAGTATTGTTCGCCCCAAGCGCCGCCCCTTGTGGGAACGGCGCTTATAGGGCAGGTGAACCTATTTCTTGAACGGGAAACCGAAGGCGTCCAGAAGGGCCTTGGCCTCCTCATCGGTGTTGGCGGTGGTCACGAAAGTGATGTCCATACCACGCTGGTGATCGACGGAGTCGAAGTCGATCTCGGGGAAGATGAGCTGCTCGGTGACGCCCATGGAGAAGTTACCACGGCCGTCGAAGCTCTTGGCGGAGATGCCGCGGAAGTCGCGGATACGGGGGATCGCGACGGAGGTCAGACGATCGAAGAACTCCCACATACGGTCGCCACGCAGGGTAACCTTGCAGCCGATCGGCATACCAGCGCGCAGGCGGAAGGTAGCGATGGACTTGCGGGCACGGGTGATCATCGGCTGCTGGCCGGTGATGGCGCGCAGGTCGCGCACGGCACCGTCGATGGCCTTGGAATCGGTAGCGGCCTCGCCGACACCCATGTTCACGACGATCTTCTCAAACTTGGGGATCATCATGACGTTCTCGTACTGGAACTTGTCCTGAAGCTGCTGCTTGACCTCGTTGTTGTACTTGGTCTTCAGACGCGGCACATACTTCTCTTCTGCCATTGTTCACTCCTTCTTGGGGTTTTAAGCACGGGGCGTGGCCACGATGGGTTGTCCTCGTGCCTCCTGGCTGCATCCGCGCCGCTCATGGCATTTTGCGGTTTGGACTCGACGCAGCAGGAGCCGACAAAACAATCGGTACTATACGCGCATCGGGAGCGTATTTCCAGAAAAACCTCGTCTGCCTGCACAACTCCACAACTCCCCCGCACAAATGGATCCCAAAAAGTAGTTACGGTGAAATAGGGACTGTTTGGCGGCCTAACAGGCTTAAACAATCCGTATTTCACCGCAACTTATTGGTGGGGATGCGATTAGCGCTTGCGGGGGACGAGTTTGGTGCGGCGCAGGTGGATCATCTCGGCGGCGATGGAGATGGCGATCTCCTCGGGGTCCTCGGCCTCGATGGCAACGCCGATCGGAAGGTGCAGCTCGTCGATCTGGTCCTGCGTAAAGCCTTCCTGCTCCAGACGGGCGCGCACAAAGGCCGTCTTGCGGCGCGAGCCCAAGCAACCCAGATAGGCGGGTTTGGCACGCATAGCCTGAATCACCACGTCGAGATCAGATTTGTGACCCGCCGTGGCGACGACCACCAAGTCGCGCGGACCGATGGGGCACTGCTCGCTCAGGTTCTTGTAATCGACCAGGCGACGATCGTAGACACCGGGCACCCATTCGGGGCGTCAACGTGCCGGGGGCGGTCATCGCAG
>ENA-OQJT01000101-OQJT01000101.1-human-gut-metagenome-genome-assembly--contig:-NODE-101-length-19924-cov-0.894479_pt1 | contig 19924 bp, 24 predicted proteins | sample MGYA00242612_ERZ504779 | MGnify/ENA primary metagenome ERZ504779 (study PRJEB26092, sample SAMD00036366) | human gut metagenome | host: Homo sapiens | study: EMG produced TPA metagenomics assembly of...
CAAAAATTTTAGAAAAACATGAGCATTTATATTTGAAGATAAAACTTTGAATTGTAGGTAATCAGGCTACAAAAAATAAAATGCATCCAATTTCCCAGAATATACTATGGAATTTGTATTAAACGAATTAGACCTTTTTGAAAAAAGAGATGGTGATGTTTTTTATATTACAGAAGAAACAAAACAGCAATTGAGAGATATAGCTCCATTTTGGGAAAATAATAATCTTCGTGCTAGAGGAGAAGCTCTTTTGCCAGAAGAAGTTAGCGTATTTATGGAAACTGGCGTCTTTGGCATGGAAGGAAAATTAAATGCAGGAGATGCTCATTTAGCTGTCAATTATGAAAAAATCTTAGCTTTTGGTTTAAAAGGCTATGAGGAAAGAGTAAAAGATTTAAAAGCAAAGCTTGACCTTACTGATCCAGATAGCATTGATAAAAATATATTTTATAAGGCTGTGTTAATCGTTATTGAAGCCGTTCATCAATTTGCACAACGTTATAGTAAATTAGCTCAGGAATTAGCCGATAAAGAAAAAGATAGTAAACGAAAAGCAGAATTATTAGAGATAAGCAGAATTTGTGCTAAAGTTCCTTATGAACCAGCAACTTCTTTTTATGAAGCAGTGCAATCTGTATGGTTTATTCAATTGATTTTACAGATTGAATCTAATGGTCATTCTTTGAGCTATGGCAGATTTGACCAATATATGTATCCTTACTATATAAAAGATATTCAAGAAAAAGTCATCACCAAAGATGAAGCTTTAGAACTTTTGACTTGTTTGTGGATAAAAACTTTAACTATTAATAAAGTGCGTTCTCAAGCTCATACTTTAAGTTCAGCAGGTTCACCAATGTATCAAAATGTTACTATCGGTGGGCAAACTCCAGACAAAAAAGATGCTGTTAATGAATTGAGTTTTGTGGTATTGCAATCTGTAGCGCAGACTAGACTTACACAGCCAAATTTAACAGTTCGTTATCATAAAAATATCAATAAAGCATTCTTTGATGATTGTATTGAAGTTATGAAATTAGGCTTTGGTATGCCTGCTTTAAATAATGATGAAATCATCATTCCATCTTTTATCAATTGGGGTGTAAAAGAAGAAGACGCTTATAATTATAGTGCTATTGGTTGTGTAGAAACTGCTGTTCCAGGAAAATGGGGCTATCGTTGTACTGGTATGTCGTATATAAATTTCCCAAGAGTGCTTCTTTGTGCTATGAATGATGGTGTGGATTTAACGACAGGAAAACGCTTCACTAAAGGCTATGGCTATTTCAAAGATATGAAGAGCTATGAAGAATTATTATCTGCATGGGATAAAACTGTACGCGAAATGACTCGTTATAGTGTTATTGTCGAAAATGCTATTGATAAAGCTTCTGAGCGAGATGTGCCAGATGTTTTATGTTCTGCACTTACTGATGATTGTATTGGTAGAGGAAAAACTATCAAAGAAGGCGGTGCAGTATATGATTTCATATCTGGACTTCAAGTCGGTATTGCCAATATGGCAGACTCTTTAGCTGCAATTAAAAAATTAGTTTTTGAAGAAAAGAAAATCACACCAACTCAACTTTGGAATGCTATTTTAGATGATTTCCAATCTGATGAAAATAAAAAAATTCAGGCAATGTTGATTGATGAAGTGCCAAAATATGGTAATGATATTGATTATGTAGATAATCTTGTAGTTGAAGCTTATGATTCTTATTTAGATGAAATCAAAAAAATATCCAAATACTCGTTATCATAGAGGTCCCATCGGTGGCATTCGCTATGGTGGTACATCTTCAATCAGTGCCAATGTAGGTCAAGGTATGGGAACAATGGCGACACCTGATGGAAGAAATGCTTATGAACCACTTGCAGAAGGTTGTAGCCCTGCACATAATGCAGATAAAAATGGGCCAACAGCTGTATTTAAATCTGTTGCTAAATTGCCAACAGAAAAAATAACTGGTGGAGTGTTATTAAATCAAAAAATGACACCGCAAATGCTTTCTACAGAAGAAAATAAACAAAAATTAGAAATGTTAATTCGTGCTTTCTTCAATAGATTGCATGGATATCATGTTCAATATAATATCGTATCGAGAGAGACTTTGATTGATGCACAAAAATATCCAGAAAAACATAAAGATTTAATCGTACGCGTAGCAGGTTATAGTGCCTTTTTCAATGTTTTATCTAAGAAAACTCAAAATGATATCATCGGTAGAACTGAACAATGTTTATAATTTTAAATTGAATTTTTATTGAAATATATAAGACTCAAATTAGTGTAAATGCTGATTTGAGTCTTTTTGTTTATAAATTTATAGATATAGAATTTTGATGATATAATAAATTTGCAGTTTAGATGATTAAATTTATAATATATGTTTAATCTATATTGGAGGTTAGATGAGATATGGGATATATAATTAAGCGAATTTTTAATGCATTTATTGTTTTATGGATAGTTATAACTATAACTTTTTTTCTAATGCATGCTATACCAGGAGGGCCTTTTACGGCAGAAAAATCTTTGCCTCCATATGTATTACATAGTATAGAAGAAAGATATAAATTAAATGATCCTTTATATAAACAGTATGGTGATTATTTATGCAATTTAGTACAAGGTGATTTAGGACCATCATTTAAATATCCAGGTCGTAGTGTAAATGATATCATCAAAGACGGTTTTCCAGTATCATTTAAATTGGGTATAGAAGCAATTTTAATAGCAATTATCATCGGTATACCAGCGGGAATATTAGCAGGTGTGAAAAAAGATAAATGGCAAGATAGGGCAGTTAATTTTTTTTACGACTTTAGGAGTTGCTGTGCCTAGTTTTGTTGTGGCGGCATTACTTATATATGTATTATCGACAAAATTACATTTACTGCCAGCTGCTATGTGGAATGGTTGGCGATATGAAATCATGCCAGCTTTAGCTTTATCAGGAATGCCAATGTCATTTATCGCTAGATTGACGCGTTCTAGTATGTTGGATATTTTATCACAAGATTATATAAAAACAGCGAGAGCCAAAGGTTTATCATGGAGCAAAGTTTTAATAAAACACGCTTTGCCGAATTCATTAATTCCTGTAGTAACTTATTTAGGACCAATGACAGCTAGTATTTTGACAGGTAGTTTTGTCATTGAAACTATTTTTGCGATACCAGGCTTGGGGCAATATTTTGTAACTAGTATTTATAATAGAGATTATACTGTAATTTTAGGTGTAACAATTTTTTATAGTGTGATTGTAATTGTTTTAAATATGGTAGTGGATTTACTTTATCCATTATTAGACCCACGCATTAAAATCGGTGAAGAAAAAGGTGAATGAAGATGATAAATAAAGATTTATTTTTGCCTTTAGAGACGAGAAATTTGCAGGCGCAAAAAAAGAAGAAACATTGGGATATTGGCAAGATGCGTGGATTAGATTAAAGAAAAATAAAATGGCTTTGCTGGGATTAATTATTATCGTATGCTTAATAGTTGTAGCTATTTTTGGCCCTATTTTTTCTAGCCATACTTATGATGAACAAAATTTGATGATGACAAATAGTTCTCCTAGTTGGGAGCATTGGTTTGGTACAGATAATTTAGGTAGAGATATTTTTTATTCGCGTTTTATATGGTGCGAGAATTTCTTTAGCTATTGGTATAGTGGCGAGTTTATTAAATCTTTTTATTGGTGTAATCTATGGCGGAATAGCAGGTTTTTTTTGGTGGCAAGATTGACCGCATAATGATGAATATTGTGGATATCTTATATAGCGTACCGACTTTATTATATGTAATTTTATTGATGGTAATTTTAAAGCCAGGGCTTATTAATATTTTTATTGCTTTAGGTATTGGTTATTGGCTACAGATGGCAAGAATTGTGCGTGGTCAGATTTTATCAATGAAGGAACAAGAATTTATTTTGGCAGCTAGAACAATAGGTGTATCGAAAAAAAAGAATTTTATTTTAGACATTTATTGCCAAATGCCATGGGGGCAATCATTGTAACAATGACACTGGCTATTCCTGATGCAATATTTACAGAAGCTTTTTTGAGTTTTATTGGACTAGGTGTTTCTGCACCAATGGCTAGTTGGGGCGTTTTAGCGTCAGAGGGCGTAAATAATTTGCGTGCATATCCTTTTCAATTATTTTTTCCAGCAGTAGCTATCAGTGTCACTATGTTGGCTTTTAACTTTTTAGGTGATGGTCTGCGAGATGTTTTAGACCCTAAGATGCGTCGTTAAAATAGTGAAGGAATGAGTGTTTACCATGGAAGAAAATAAAGAAATTTTACAAGTAAAAGATTTAGCAGTTGCTTTTCAGACTTATCGAGGAAAAGTAAAAGCAGTACGCAATGTTAGTTTTGATTTAAAAAGAGGACAAGCTCTAGGAATAGTGGGCGAGTCAGGCTGTGGAAAATCAGTGACGGCTCATGCTATCATGGGTTTATTGCCTAAGGAAAATAGCATTATTGAAAATGGTCAGATTTTATGGCAAGGTCAGGATTTAGTTAATTTTCAAGATGAAGATTTAGCCAAAATTCGTGGCAATAAAATTGCGATGATATTCCAAGACCCAATGACATCTTTAAATCCTGTACTTACAATTGGTACGCAGATAAAAGAAGTTTTATTTTTGCATAAACAATTATCGGATAAAGAAGCAACAGAAAAAGCTGTAGAATTATTAAATTTAGTAGGGATACCATTTGCCCAAAAAAGATTGAAAGATTATCCCCATCAATTCAGTGGCGGTATGCGTCAACGCGTTATGATTGCAATGGCACTTGCCTGTGAACCAGAATTATTGATAGCAGATGAGCCGACAACAGCTCTTGATGTAACTGTACAGGCACAAATTTTAGATTTATTAAAATCCTTACAAGAAAAATTGAATATGTCCATCATTATGATATCGCATGATTTAGGGGTTATTGCCAATATTTGCGATGAAGTAGCAGTTATGTATGCAGGTCAAATCGTAGAAAAAGCAAATGTTGACGACTTGTTTTATCATGCACATCACCCTTATACTAGAGGTTTATTAAAATCTTTGCCTCATTTAAATTTAAATAAAGAAGATAAATTATATGTGATTGATGGTCAGCCACCAGATTTAAAAGAAAGTATTGATTATTGTCCATTTGTCAAACGCTGTACAAAAGCAATGAAAATATGTATGCAGTTGATGCCAGAAAAGACACAATTAAATAAAGATCATTATGTAAAATGTTGGTTGGAGCATGAATTTGCACCCAAAGAGAATAGGGAGGAATTTTGATGAATTTATTAGAAGTCAAAAATCTACATAAAGATTTTGTAGTGAAGCGTTCTTTTTGGGGAAGACCAAAACAGATTTTAAAAGCAGTAAATGATGTCAGTTTTTCTATAGAAGAGGGAAAAACATTAGGACTTGTAGGTGAGTCAGGCTGTGGAAAATCAACTACAGGCAGAACTATTATCGGATTATATAAACCGACAAAAGGCAAAATCATATTTGCAGGCAAAGATATTTCACAAAATAAAGAGATGACAAAAGATATTCAAATGATATTCCAAGATCCATATGCTTCATTAAATCCAAGAATGACAGTGGCAGATATCATTGAAGAGCCTTTGCTTGTGCATAATTTATATACAGATAGAAAACAAAGACAAGAGCGTATCTATGAATTATTGGAATTGGTGGGATTGAGTAAAGAACAGGCAAACCGTTTTCCTCATGAATTCAGTGGCGGACAAAGACAGCGTATCGGTATAGCTAGAGCACTTGCTTGTGAACCTAAACTGATTATCTGCGATGAACCGATTTCAGCACTTGATGTATCTATTCAAGCACAAGTCGTGAACTTACTAGAAAAATTACAACATGAATTAGGTCTGACATATTTATTTATCGCTCATGATTTAGCTATGGTACGTTATATCAGCCAAAAAGTAGCAGTTATGTATCTAGGGCAAATTGTAGAACTTGCCGATACAGAAGATTTATATATAAATCCTCTACACCCATATACGAAAGCATTGTTATCTTCAATTCCATTGCCAGATCCACAAAAAGAAAAACATAAACAGCGAATTATTTTGCAAGGTGAATTGCCAAGTCCATTAAATCCGCCAAAAGGTTGTCCATTCAATACGCGTTGCCCAAAAGCTAAAGAAATTTGTAGACAGAAATTACCTGAAATGAAAATGATAAATAATAGATATGTACGCTGTCATCTTTATGACGAATAAGTAAAAAGCACTATAGTTTTCATGCTATAGTGCTTTTTTATGGATAAAATAAATTATTTTTTTTCGTTTAATTCAAAGATGATATCGCGAATTTGAGCAGCTCGTTCAAATTCTAAGTTGCGAGAAGCTTCTTGCATTTCTTTAGTTAAAGAAAGAATTAATTTTTTCTTTTCTTTAGCAGTCATTTTCAATTTTTTTCTTTGGTTTTTTCAGCATCATAACTTGCTTTTTCTTCCGCAACCATAGTAGTTTCAATGAGATTTTTTTATTTTCTTTTGAATTGTCTTCGGTGTTATATGATGTTCTTGATTGTATTTATCTTGGACTTCTCGACGACGCATAGTTTCATCAATGGCTTTTTGCATAGAATCGGTGATGCGGTCGGCGTACATAATTACTTTACCATGAGCATTTCTAGCAGCACGACCGATTGTCTGAATGAGAGATGTCTCTGAACGCAAGAAGCCTTCTTTATCAGCATCTAAGATAGCTACCAAAGAAACTTCTGGCATATCCAAGCCTTCACGTAATAAGTTAATCCCTACGAGTACATCAAATTTTCCTAAACGCAAATCGCGAATGATTTCCGCTCTTTCAATAGTGGCAATATCAGAATGAAGATAACGGACTTTGATACCCATTTCTTTTAAATAATCAGTGAGATTTTCAGCCATTTTTTTAGTCAAAGTAGTGATGAGTACACGTTCATTTTTCTTAGTGCGGATTTTTATTTCTCCAAGTAAATCGTCCATTTGTCCTTCAAGTGGGCGAATTTCTATTTCAGGATCTAATAGACCTGTTGGGCGGATTATCTGTTCTACTACTTGATTTGCTTGTGCTAATTCAAATGGTGCTGGTGTAGCAGAAACATAGATTATCTGATTGATATGATCGAGAAATTCTTCAAAGCGTAGAGGGCGATTATCAAAGGCAGAAGGCAGACGAAAACCGTTATTTACAAGTGATTCTTTGCGTGAGCGGTCGCCTGCATACATAGCTTTTATCTGTGGTATAGTAACGTGAGATTCATCAATGACGATTAAAAAAATCATCAGGGAAATAATCAAGAAGTGTATACGGAGCTTCGCCAGCTTTTCTGCCTGTTAAATGGCGTGAATAATTTTCGATGCCAGAGCAATATCCCATCTCTTCCATAGTTTCTAAATCATAATTTGTGCGTTGTTTCAAACGTTGAGCTTCTAAGAATTTATTATCATCTTCAAGGATTTTTAATTGCTGTTGAAGTTCTTCTTGTATGGAGTCGATAGCTTCTTTCATATGTTCTTTAGAAGTTACATAGTGAGAAGCAGGATAAATTAAAATATGTTTGCGTTGACCATAGACTTCACCAGTTAGAGTATCTACTTCTAAAATGCGGTCGACTTCATCACCAAAAAGTTCAATGCGGATAGCTCTATCACTATAACCAGCAGGAAAAATTTCAATGACATCGCCACGAACGCGGAATTTACCACGGTCAAAATTTATATCATTGCGTTCATATTGGATAGAAACTAATTTTCGCAAAATATCATCACGAGGATATTCTTGACCTTCGCGTACAGATAAGACTAAATCATAATAATCTTCTGGTGAACCTAAGCCATAGATACAAGATACGCTAGCAACAATGATGACATCACGACGTTCAAATAAAGAGCAAGTTGCAGAATGGCGAAGCTTATCAATTTCATCATTGATGGAAGAATCTTTTTTCGATATAAGTATCTGTTTGGGCAATATAGGCTTCTGGTTGGTAATAATCATAGTAGCTGACAAAATATTCTACAGCGTTATGCGGAAAAAATTCTTTAAACTCACTAGCTAATTGTGCAGCTAGCGTTTTATTATGAGCGATAACAAGTGTAGGTTTTTGGATTTTTTCAATTAATTTAGCGATAGTAAAAGTCTTTCCTGTACCTGTAGCACCTAATAAAACTTGTGATGTTTGACCATTTTGAATGCCTTGAGCTAAAGCTTCAATCGCTTGAGGTTGGTCGCCTGTAGGTTCAAAAGGTGCTTCTACTTTAAAGGGAATTTTATTTTCAGTTTGTAATGTATTTAATTTTGGTATGTGTACCATAAAATCATCTCACTTATAATATTAATATTTAGATTTAATGATAAATGGAGAAGAATATTTTTCAATATCATGATATAATTATTTTAATAAACTAAGAAAAGAGGTTATAAACATGATTTTTGGCAATCTTAAATATGCAGATAAGTATGATTTTTTGACAGAAAAAATTAAAGCTTGTTTTACTTATGCAAAAGAACATGAATTTAACTACATATGAAAAAGGTAGTTATAAAATAAATGGCGATGAGTTTTTTGTTAATATCGAAAACTATGCTACAGTAAAACGTGAAGAGCGCTTTTGGGAAGCACATAAAAAATATATTGATGTGCATATGATTATTGAAGGCAAAGAAAGTATTGATGTGAGCTTTTGCGATGATATGCAAATAAAATCATTTGACGAAAATCGCGATTTTGTGGAATTAATAGGTGAAGAAAAAGCTAATGTTAACTTAATTAACGAAGGTGATTTTCTAATTTGTTATCCAGAAGATGCTCATCGCACAGCTATTATGTGTCAACAAAGTCAAACTATAAAAAAAGCTATCTTTAAAATTAAATTATAAGAAAAAAATAGCATGCTTAGGATAATACTTAAGCATGCTAAAAGCATAATAATACAACAATATAATGATTAGTTGGAATTTTGAGCAATGATTACTTTATGTTTGCTGAAGACATAAAGTAAAACCGATAAATAAAAAACCCCTTTTCGCTTTGAAAAGAGGTGAATAGACACATTGAGTAAATTCTAAAATTTACTGTCTAATCTCCTCCCCATCGCTCGCAGGTATGGCAATTAAAATAAATTAATTGCACACGGTGATTGTTAATCAGGCAGTTCTCCTGACTCGAGTTCATTACTACATCCAAGCCTTCCCAGTTTCCCAGTGACATAAATTTGGATAAGTTCCCTCATACAGTGGCGGGACCGTTTCAGCTTAATAATAAATTACGTACTGAATTCCCTATTAAGTCCAAATGGACACCTGATTCATTGAACTATATTCAGTTCTTTTTTAGAATATCACTATATAGAATTTTGTGTCAATACTCTATATAAAATAATTATCTTAAAAGTATTTTAATTTATCGTTGACAAATATATAAAATAAAAAGTATAATAAAGGCGACAAGTTGATAATGAAACCTTATAGGTGCATATTTATGCTTAATAGGGAAGACGGTTAAAATCCGGCACGGTCCCGCCGCTGTAAAGAGGAGCAAACTTCATGAATGTCACTGGGAAACTGGGAAGGCGAAGTGAGCAATGATACTGAGTCAGAAGAACTGCCTATAAGAAGCATCGTCGTTTGACCTGCGAGAGACGGGGAGAGATGTAGTAGAATGTATATGTTTTTTATACATGTAAATTCTAATTATAATTTTCTACCGTTTTTCATATATTGTTTATGAAAAGCGGTTTTTCTGTTTATAGAGATAATCCATGAAGATGGCTCATGATTATCTTAAGCAAGTGCCATCGATGTATCATATTAATTTGTTGTAAATTATGTTTAATTTACTGAAAAATTTAATCATTATTATGATTAGCATAAATACTTGAATAATTTAATAAAAATGGTAAATAATATTTGGGGAATATATATTACCAATCCAGCCATCACTAAATTTAGTGATGGCTTTTTTATAAATTTTATATTTAATATCTAGGTAGGAGGAACTCGAACCATTTATTAGATATATAAGAGTATTTATTAACTATTCAATAATAGTATTAAATTATCCCCTTAAATGAAAATGCAGAAGTAGAGAAGGGAAATTATTATATATGGAACAAGATAAAACACTTGGCGAAGAAATTCGACAAGAAGAACAACAAGAACAAGATATTCCTGCTGTTACTTTTGATGAGTTTGAAATTCCTTCATATGAAGAATGGAAAGAAGCTGTAGTGGCATTATTAAAGGGAAAACCTTTTGAAAAAAGTATGTTTACTAAAACTTATGAAGGTATTACATTAAACCCTATTTATCGTATGGAAGATTTAGAAGGGTTAACTCATAATAAGACTTATCCAGGAATGGAAAGTAATTTACGTGGAGCTAATGCTAGTGGTTATATACATAAACCATGGACAATAGCTCAAGAGTGTGATGCTAAAACTCCTAGTGAAGCCAATGAAATGGTAAAATATGAATTATTAAAAGGTTCAACAGCTGCAAGTGTAGTTTTGGATACAGCAACACGTAAAGGTTATGATGTAGATACAGCTAATAAAGAAGAAATCGCAGATATTGGTGTTTCTTTATCGACTTTATCAGATGTAAATAAATTATTAGATGATGTTGATTTAGAAAAATTTGAAATTGATATTTATGCAGGTGCTTCTAATATAGCATTACTTTCTGCTGTTGCAGTGGTGTGTGAACAGAAAAAATTATCACTAAAAAAAACTTCATGGTGCTATTACAGCAGATCCTATTGGAGAATTAGCTTTAGATGGAAAGCTTACACGACCTCTTGATGAATATTATGATGAAATGGCTCATAGTATTTGTTGGGCAGAAAAATTTGCACCAGAATTAAAGACTGTAGTAGTAAATACAGATGTTTATCACAATGGTGGTGCAAATGATATCCAAGAAGTAGCATATGCCATGAATGAAGCTGTAACATATATGAAATCTATGGAACGACGTGGCATTGATGTGAATACTTTTTGTTCGTCATTTACGTTTTCATTTTAGTATTAGGTGCAAATTTTTTTTATGGAAATTGCTAAATTACGCAGTGTGAAAATGATTTGGGCTCAAATTGTTAAAAAATTGTGGTGGAGATGATATAGCTCAAAAAAATTAATATATATGTAAGTACATCGTCTTTTTGTCAAACAGTATATGATCCTTATGTAAATTTACTTCGTGCAGCTACACAATCATTTTCTGCTGTTGTTGGTGGTATGGATGGTATGTTTGTAAAACCATTTGACCATTGTATACGTCCTAGTGATGAATTTTCTCGTCGTATTGCACGAAATATTCAAATTATGGAGCAACATGAATTTAATTTTATTCAACCAATAGACCCTGCTGGTGGTAGTTGGTATCTTGAACCATTGACAGAAGAGTTTACTCAAAAGGCTTGGGCAAAATTTCAAGAAATTGAAGCTCATGGTGGTTTAATAAAAGCTTTAGAAAATAATACTGTGCAGATAGCTATTAATGAAGTATTACAAGCTCGTTTTAAAAATTTAGCAACAAGAAAAGATCGTGCTGTTGGTAATAATATGTATCCAAATATGACTGAAAAATTATTGGAAGTACCAGAAATTAATTTTGATAAAATTATAGCAGATAGAAAAATGGCAATTAAAGTTAATGTAAAAGTACGTGACAATGATTATGTTAAATTATTATTATCGGAAATTGGTAAACGTGATTTTAGTGAACATGGTTCATTAATAAATACAGTTAAACAGACTATTAAAGCGGGTGCCACTTTAGGTGAAATATCTACAGCACTTACAGGAGAGGCGACAGGTGAAGTTATAGAAGCTATTTTGCCACATCGCTGGACTGAAAGATATGAACAACTTCGTCATCGCACAGAAAAGTATCTAGAAAAAACAGGGGAAAATGTAAATATTTTCCTTGCTAATATGGGACCTATTCCACAGCATAAAGCACGTGCAGATTTTGTTACTTCATTTATGCAAGTAGCAGCATTTAATGTACTTACTAATAATGGTTTTCCAACAGTAGAAGAAGCTGTACAAGCAGCTATTGATTCAAATGCTGATGTAGCTATTGTTTGTTCTACAGATTCAACTTATCCAGAACTCGCGCCAGCTGTTACTTCTGGTATTAAGGCTGTAAAACCTAGTATGAAAGTTTTTTTAGCAGGTGCACCAACACCAGAATTAAAAAAAGCATGCGATGAAGCGGGTATGGACGATTATATAAGTGTTCGTTCTAATTGCTATGAAACTTTACTTCGTATGCAAAAAGAAAAGGGGATGATTGAATAATGTCTAAAATACCAGATTTTACACAAATTCCTTTCAGCAAGCAATACAGAGTGAGGTCGCTTTTGCTAAATGGAAAGAAAGTTTAAAAAGCAGAAACTGGAAAATCTTTTGAGGAAAATTTTTATCGCACTATGGAGCAAATAGATGTAGCACCACTTTATGATGAAAATGTTTATAAAGATTGTAATCATTTAGATTTTGTAGCAGGTATTCCACCATTTTTGCGTGGTCCATATGCAACTATGTATGTAACAAGACCATGGACAGTACGACAATATGCAGGTTTTTCTACAGCAGAAGAATCAAATGCTTTTTATCGTAGAAATCTTGCAGCTGGGCAAAAAGGTTTATCTATTGCTTTTGACTTAGCAACACATAGAGGCTATGATTCAGACCATCCTCGTGTAGTAGGAGATGTTGGTAAAGCAGGAGTAGCAGTTGACTCTATTTTAGATATGGAAATATTATTTAAAGGCATTCCACTTGATCAGATGTCAGTATCCATGACTATGAATGGTGCAGTACTTCCTATCATGGCTTTTTATATTTTGGCTGGTGAAGAACAAGGTGTAGATAAAGCTGTTATGGCAGGTACTATTCAAAATGATATTTTAAAAGAGTTCATGGTACGTAATACTTATATTTATCCACCAGCAGCTTCAATGAGAATTATTGGTGATATTTTTGAGTATACTTCTAAATATATGCCTAAATTTAATAGTATATCTATTTCTGGTTATCATATGCAAGAAGCAGGTGCAACAGCAGATATTGAATTAGGTTATACATTAGCTGATGGTCTTGAATATTTGCGTACAGGTACAGAACATGGATTAACCATTGACCAATTTGCACCACGATTATCTTTCTTTTGGGCTATGGGGAAAAATTATTTCATGGAAATTGCTAAAATGCGTGCTGGTCGTATGCTTTGGGCTAAAATTGTCAATTCTTTTCATCCTAAAAAGACAAAATCTATGGCTTTACGTACACATTCTCAGACTTCTGGTTGGAGTCTTACAGAACAAGATCCATTTAATAATATTACTCGAACTTGTATTGAAGCTATGGCAGCAGCTCTTGGTCATACACAATCTTTACACACAAATGCACTAGATGAAGCTATAGCTCTTCCTACAGACTTTTCAGCTCGTATTGCTCGTAATACGCAATTATATATTCAAGATGAAACTAAAGTATGTAAGGTAATTGACCCATGGGGTGGTTCGTATTATGTAGAATTTTTAACAAATCAACTCATAAAAAAAGCTTGGGCACATATTCAAGAAATTGAAGCTCTCGGTGGTATGTCTAAAGCAATTGATACAGGTCTGCCTAAAAATGCGTATAGAAGAAGCAGCAGCACGTCGTCAAGCTCATATTGATTCTGGTAGTGAAAAAATTGTTGGCGTAAATTATCTTCGCTTAGATAAAGAAGATCCACTTGATATTTTAGAAGTTGATAATACAGCAGTTCGTTTAGCTCAGATTGAGAGACTTAAAAAAATTACGTGCAAATCGTGATAATGACAAAGTTCGTTCTTGTCTTGAAGCTATCACTCGTTCTATGGAAACAGGTGAAGGTAATTTATTAGAATTAGCTGTAGAAGCAGCAAGAGCACGTGCATCTAAAGGTGAAATTTCTGATGCAGTAGAAAAAGTTTGTGGTAGACATAAAGCAATTATTCGTTCTATATCTGGTGTATATAGTAGTGAATTTAGTGATGATGATGTTATTAAAGAAGTTCGTGATATGACAGATAAGTTTGAAGTGGAATATGGTCGTCGTCCTCGTATCTATATTGCTAAAATGGGACAAGATGGTCATGATCGTGGAGCAAAAGTAATTGCTACTGCTTTTGCTGATATGGGTTATGATGTTGATATTGGACCATTATTCCAAACACCAGAAGAAGCTGCTCAAGATGCTGTTGATAATGATGTGCATATTGTAGGTATGAGTTCCTTGGCAGCTGGTCATAAAACTTTAATGCCACAACTCATTGAAGAATTGAAAAAACGTGGTCGTGAAGATATTATGGTAGTAATTGGTGGGGTAATACCTGCTCAAGATTATGATTTCTTATATGAACATGGTGCTGCTGCCATTTTTGGACCAGGTACGATAATTCCTGTTTGTGCAAAAAAAGTATTGGAGCTTCTTAACAAACGTCTGGAGGACTGATGTTATGACTGATACGTATAAGCCTTCATGGAGACCTGATAATAATGATGATAAATTTGCCTGTAGAGTTATGCGAGGTGTAGAAGGTGGACATGATGGTATGAGTGAGCAAAATAAAACTGAACATCATGTAAATAAACCCAAAATAGTTAAACAAGTAAAATTAACAGTAGATGATTATGTTAAAGGTATTTTAGCTGGAAATCGTATGATTTTATCAAGAGCTATTACTTTAATTGAAAGTAATGCAAGTGTACATTTTGCTATGGCACAAGAAGTAATTCAAAAAATTTTACCATATACTGGAAAATCTATGCGAATTGGAATTACAGGTGTACCAGGTGCAGGTAAATCTACTTTTATTGAAGCTTTAGGAACTAAATTATGTCAACAAGGGCATAAAGTAGCAGTATTAGCAGTAGACCCATCTAGTACAGTTACACGTGGTAGTATCTTAGGGGATAAAACTAGAATGGAGCAGTTATCAAGAGAGCCAAATGCTTTTATTCGACCATCACCATCTGGAGGTACTTTGGGAGGATTAACACGTAAAAGTAGAGAAACATTACTTTTATGTGAAGCTGCTGGTTATGATACAATCTTAGTGGAAACGGTAGGCGTAGGACAAAGTGAAACGACAGTACGTTCTATGGTAGATTTTTTCCTTTTAGTTGTATTAACAGGTGCTGGTGATGAATTACAGGGCATGAAAAAAGGTGTTATGGAATTAGCTGACGCTATTTTAGTAAATAAAGCTGATGGAGATAATAAGCAAAGAGCATTGGTGACTCGTGCAGAATATGAACGTATTTTGCAATTTTTGCGACAAGCAACAGAGCACTGGACTACACATGCTTATACTTGTTCAGCATATACAGGTGAAGGAATTATGGATTTTTGGCAAAATGTTGTGAAAGTTTTTATGAAACAAGGTTTTGCTAATGGTGTTTTGAAGGAACGTCGAAAACAACAAACGATTTCTTGGGTGTATACTATGATAGAAGAACATTTGCATAATTTATTTTATCGTTGTCCAGAGATTATAAAAAGTAAAGGAGAAATTGAAGAAGATGTAATTAATGGAAAATTATCTGCAACACTAGCAGTGCAACAGTTGATAGATAAATTTGCTAATGCTGATATTAATGAAAACAGTTTAAGAAACTTATCTCCATTTGATTTAAAATGAATAATAAAGGCGTATCCTTAGGGATTACGCCTTTATTTATAAATGAAGAAAGGATTTTTAAGATATGGATTATAAATTACCAAAAGGTTATATAGATTTAATTGAGAAAAAATATAATTTAAAAGTATTAGATAATCATTATATTTTAGTAGATAAAAATTTTCAAAGATATAATATGATGATTGATGTACAGTTTAATGATAAAATGTTAAAAGTTTTTAAAGAAAAATATGCACAGGAAAAATCAAAAAACCATGTAGCTTGGGAAGAAAGAAAACAAACAAAAAGTATTCGTTTTTATGCAGAAGTAGGTAATAATATTTTATTATTATGGGATTCTTTACAAGAAAAATAAAAATAACCACTATCTAGCCCAATTTTTTTATTAGATAGTGGTTATTTTTATATAATAAGAAGGTGACTATCTATGATAATTGATATTGAAAATAGGAGAAGTATACATAAGTTTAAGCAGAATAAGTAACAAAAGGATTTAATTAAAAAATTTTAGAAGCTGGACGATAAGCTCCTTCTGCTAAAAATAGACAACCATGGTATTTTATAGTGGTTATGGATAAATCAAAACAAGAATGTATGCAGATTTTAAATTAAGGAATAACTAGGGAATTAATGCAATCATTATTACCTAATTATGTTAACTATATCAATAGTGCTCAAAATAGTTTTAAAATTATGCAAGAAGCTACAGTACTTATTTTTGTAATAAATACATTATCTAAAGAATATAGAAAATTCTTGAGTTTTGAGGAACATATTGCTGAAATTTGTGATATTCAAGCAATATGTGCAAGTATTGAAAATATGTTATTAACTGCTAACCATTTAGGATTAGGAAGTTTATGGATAGGAGATATTTTCTTTGTATATCCAGAATAAACAATTGGTTAAATAAAAAGGGTGAAATAATAGCTTATATTGCATTATTGGGTTATGCTGATGAAAAACTTGTAGTTAGACCACGAAAAGATTTTGATAAAATTGTTCAATGACGTGAATAAATATAACCACTATTATAGTATAATTTTAAAGATATAATTTCATACTAAATAGTGGTTTTATTTATTTAAATCATTTTTATTAAAACAATACCAGTAATCATCGTCATTAAGCCAATAATTCCCAAAGGCTTGATGCGTAGACCGAAAAATAATTTATCAATAATTGTAGTTAAAAGTAAACCACAAGCACCAAATAAGGCATAAGCAATGCTTAAATCCATGATGCTAATAGCGTAAGCTAAACATAAAAAGGCAAATCCAACTAAACTGATTGCCAAAAATCCATATAATTTATATTTAAATCCTTGAGATTTTTTTAGACAAATATTAGCCAATACATCGAAAAATACAGAACCAATAATCAATAAAGTACCAATCGTACCATCTGACATAATATTCAACTCCATTATTTATTTGAAACAGTATAAGTTCCTTTTTTTATCATGATTAAACCACTTAAGATTACTATAAAAGCTAAAACTTTTAATAAAGATAAATCTTCATTAAAAATAAAATAAGCCACAGTAGCTGTGCCGATTAATCCTATACCTTCCCAAATAGCATAAGCAGTACTGATGGGAATTTTTACAATGGCTTTACTTAATGCAAAATAGGAACAAAATATAAATAAAAGCATTAAGATATAACCTTCCATACCACCTTTTATGGCAAAAAATTTCATTAAAGCTGTACCTGTTATTTCCAAAATAATTGCTAGCAATAACATTAACCAGCAATATTTTTTCGTAACCATAATAACAAATCCTTTCTTAAAATAGAAATATATTACTTCTTATTTCAAGTATAAACTATGGTATAACACCATAGTCAATAGCTCTTTGTTCAATTTTATTAATGTATTTTAGTTATAGATTGAATAACAAAGCTGTATTTGAATTTAATATTACTTTGCATAATAATATAAATATAGTAGATTATGAAGGAGATATAATTATAAAATCATCATATTTATGCTATTTAGTAATAGAAAATTGAATAATAGAGTTATAGAGGTTAGGGAAAATGAATAATTATTTAGAACATAATAATTTAAAAAAATTTGAAAGAAGATAAGGAGATTGAACGAAAAATACAATTGATTTTGCGTGTGGGCAAAGTTTTAATGGAAAGTGGAGCTGATACAAATCGCATTGTGCGTAATATGAAACGCGTAGGCGTATTTATGAAAATACCAGAGCGAAGATTGCAAATTCATATTACTTTTACGACAATAATGGTAAATATCAATACAGGGGATAAATCCATTACTAATTTCCAGAAATTGTTATAGACATGGAGTAGATATGACAGCAATTTCTGGAGTTAGTAAATTATCATGGCGAGCTATTGAGCAAGATTATTCTTTAAATGAATTTGAAAAAGAATTGAGATTTATTTGTTTGCGTAAAAGATATTATAAAAAGCCTTTAGTGATGATTAGTGCAGGGCTGGCTTGTGGTGGCTTTAGCTTATTATTTGGTGGTGATTTTTTTGCATTTATCTACACTTCTATTTGTGCAATGATAGGTTATTGGACGAGAATGAAATGCAATTTATTAAAATTTAATCCATATGCTTCAATAGCTATTTCTGCTTTCGTAGCCACTATTTGTGCATACTTTATACATTTTATGCCAACTAATACGCCATGGCATCCACTTATTGCTTGTAGTTTATTTATCGTGCCGGGAGTTCCTTTGATTAATGCGATAGATGATTTGGTAGATAATTATATTACAGCAGGAATGACAAGGGCGATAAATACTTTATTGATGATAGGAAGTATGACTTTTGGCATAGCTTTTGCCATAAAATTATGTGTAGTTCAAGATTTTACAAGCTTGAGCATTTCTGCTAACTCCTTTTTTAGTCTGTGCTGTTGCAGCTTCAGTGGCTGCTATAGGTTTTGCAACTATTTTTAATATGCCACCTAGATTGTTAATTGTAGTTGCCTGTGGAGCAATAATTTCAGTGGGAGTACGCAACTTTTTAATGTTAGAATATGCTTGTTCACAAGCAACAGCTTCGCTTGCAGGTGCTGTTATAGTCAGTTTATTATCTTTGAAAGCTGTACATATAGTACATGCACCTAGTCATGTATTGACTATTCCGTCTGTAATCCCTTTAATTCCAGGTGTTTTTATGTATCGTTTATTATTTAGTATCATTAATTTAGAAAATGTGGATAATATGAATTATCATCATGTTTTAAATAATGGTGTTAATACAACCTTGATATTATTAGCAATAGCTGTTGGTGTGGCAATTCCTAATATCTTTTTCCGCAATTATATTAATAAGTTAAAAGAAGATAAATTGATGTTTTTTGGTAAGAACTAAATCAAAAAGAGCATAGATAAAATAGAAAAAACTGTACTAAAATCATAAATTGTTTAGTACAGTTTTTTCGTTTTATTTAACTACTTTTATTTGATTTAAAATAAATGGGTCTTTGATGTCATTGTCTTTGGCAAAGAGCAATACTTTGGTGATGATTTCGGCCGTTTTAGGGTCCTCATCAACAAAAGGTAAAAATAAGCGACCACGATGTTGGGAAGGAACAACAGAAATAGCGATTTCAGCTCCTGCCATTTGATGAACAAGACCGCTACCTAAATGAATGGAATAATCTGCTAAATTTCCTTTGATGATAGCAAAATTATCATTTAAGGAAACATTATTCAATTTAAAGAGTGGTAAAGTAAATTCTAAGATAGCTTTGCGCATCTGTATTGTAGAATGGCTTGTTTCAGGGTCTACGCCACCTACATGAGCAATGCTGATAGCTAAATCTACATCACGCATAACTTCAGAGAAAATAATATCAGGAATATCTTTAATTAAAATATCTTTGAAAGTTTTGCGATCATAAAACGATACATATTCAAGTATAGGAGCTTCAATATCAGCAGGAGTAAACCAATCAACAGCAGCGTAAATAGTAGCAATGATATTTTCTTGATAATATACTTTTTGTAGACCTTCATAATAGCTAGCAATCCAATTGCGAGTTTTTAAAACAGCTTGCGTTTTTTGTGGTTGGATTTGATAACCATCATAACGATGAGATTGAGCAGAATTTAACTCATCATCTATTTTTAAATATAATTCACGGAAAATTTGTTTGAATGGTTGTTTGATTTGACGTGTAAATAAATCTTGCTGATATATATGCCATAGATTGCTTTTATATAAATC
>ENA-OQJT01000102-OQJT01000102.1-human-gut-metagenome-genome-assembly--contig:-NODE-102-length-19889-cov-1.303006_pt1 | contig 19889 bp, 26 predicted proteins | sample MGYA00242612_ERZ504779 | MGnify/ENA primary metagenome ERZ504779 (study PRJEB26092, sample SAMD00036366) | human gut metagenome | host: Homo sapiens | study: EMG produced TPA metagenomics assembly of...
AAAATGGATTATTGAAAAAAATCTTTCCCTAGCCTATCAAGGTTACGGAAGTGCAAAAATCACAAAGCAGTTAAGAGCAGAAAAAAGTTCCGACAGCGTCATGGCTAAATTTTACAAGATACGGTACTTTTGCACATATCTTTGAGGGAAAACCCGAAAGTAAGCGTTATGAGTGGACGATTGCTCATGTCAAGGCGATATTGAAAAGTGAGGTTTATATCGGAAACAGTGTTCACAATATGCAGTCTACGGTATCGTTCAAGAGTAAAAAGAAAGTGCGTAAACCCGAAAGTGAATGGTTTCGAGTAGAAAACACTCACGAGCCGATTATTGACAAGGAAGTGTTCTATCGTGTGCAGGAGCAGATAAAATCAAGACGCAGACAGACAAAGGAAAAGGCAACGCCGATTTTTGCAGGGCTTGTCAAGTGTGCGGATTGTGGCTGGTCTATGAGATTTGGAACGAATAAGGCAAATAAAACGCCTTACAGTTATTATGCTTGCAGTTACTACGGGCAGTTTGGCAAAGGTAATTGTTCTATGCACTACATTCGTTATGATGTGCTGTATCAAGCCGTATTGGAACGCTTGCAGTATTGGGCTAAGGCAGTACAGCAGGACGAAGAAAAGGTATTGAACAAGATACAGAAAGTCGGCAATGCAGAGCGAATACGGGAAAAGAAGAAAAAGGCAAGTACATTGAAGAAAGCCGAGAACAGACAAAATGAGATTGACCGTTTATTTGCGAAAATGTATGAAGATAGAGCCTGTGAGAAGATAACAGAGCGAAATTTTGTGATGTTGTCCAGCAAGTACCAAAAAGAACAGATAGAACTGGAACAGCAGATAACAAGCCTAAGAGAAGAACTAAGTAAAATGGAACAGGATATGATAGGTGCTGAAAAGTGGATTGAGTTAATCAAGGAATATTCCGTACCAAAGGAACTGACAGCACCATTATTAAATGCCATGATAGAAAAAATCCTCATACATGAAGCAACAACGAATGAGGATAACGAAAGAATACAGGAAATTGAGATATATTACCGATTTATCGGAAAAGTTGAGTAATCAACAAGAGTAATATTTTTAACTAAGGGAAACCGGCGTTTGCTTACCTGATGTGTCGGTTTATATGGAACTATGTGAGATATTGGGAATCAGCATAAATGAATTTCTTGCAGGGGAGGATATTGACGCAGAAAATGTAGAAAAAAAGTCAGAAGACAACATTATACAAGTTACGAAAGACAGTAAAAAGAAACAGAAAAATTTAAAGAGCATTTTAGCAGTGGTAACGACATTTGCAGTGATCATGGTTCTGGTTTTAGGAGCAGTTTTCGTTCATAAGGTGATGCAGCCGAAGAATTATATTACAGCAGTTGACCGGACAAGTGCAGAAATGAAAACCGCAGAATTATTGTCGGGAACAGATGGGGCATATCTTTTTAATTTTTATGTAAAAGAAGAGTATAAGACATTGACAATTTATTTGTCAGAGTATCAGGCGGGAGAATTGATCAATAAAAGTAAAGTGGCAGATTTGGACTATGATGGGCTCGAATCGGCTAAAAGAGGTGTGATTGCGGTGATACCGGATTTTGAATTGTTTCGAGTGAAATTGATCATAGCAGACGATTATTCCAAATGTTCTACAGATTTTCCGATTCTGGAAAATGTCGAAAACAGAGAATATTATGGAAGAAGTGCGACACAAGTGGAAGGTGAAGCTCCGATTCAGCGGGATACAGAACAGGGTCTGATGGCATTGATTTACGGAGAAGATGGATTGGAAGCAATTCCGGTAAAAGAAATGGAGCAGGGAAATTTTAGGGAGAAGAATGATTATGTCTATTATCTGTCCTTCCGGTTTGGAAAATAATTACGTAAATGAAAATATGAGAGGTAAGATGAGATGAAAACAAGAGAAGAAGCTGCTGCCTATGGATTAACTTTCCCGGACAGCTATGAAGACAGGCCTTTTAAAGACCAACGATGGCAGGTGATCCGTGTAAAGCCAGGGAAAAAGATATTTTTGTGGATCTATGAAAAAGACGAATTGATTCATTTGAATGTAAAGACGGATCCGAGATGGAGAGATTTCTGGCGTGCAGCGTATCCATCGGTAATTCCGGGATATCATCAGAATAAAGAGCATTGGAACACAATTATTCTGGATGGATCTGTTCCGGACAAGGATATTGAACGGATGATCGGTGAGAGCTATGATCTTGTAACAGACAGTCCTACAAAAAAGAATTTATGAAGCTGTGAAACGGATTCCGAAGGGGCATGTGGCAACTTATAGACAGGTTGCGAAGATGGCAGGAAATGAAAAGATGTCAAGAGCAGTTGGAAATGCGCTTCATAAGAATCCAGATCCAGATCACATTCCATGTTTCCGTGTTGTGAATGCGAAAGGCGAGCTTGCCGGAGCATTTGCATTTGGTGGAGCAGATGTACAGGCAGAGCTTTTGAGAGAAGACGGTGTGGAAGTAGTAGATGGAAAGGTTGATCTGACAAAGTATCAGATGGATGATCAGATGGAAGAGTAAGATAGTACTGTTTCTTTTGGGAAAGATAGTGTATAATACTTACGAGTGATTGCTGTTCGCAAAGTACTGCGAACAGCATCTTTGTATAGTGCAAAGAGCAGGAAAGAATACATCATTATGGTTTCGCCTTTGAAGGGAAAAAAGTGTTGATCAGATAAGAAATGGAGAAATGAATGAAAATTAAGAAAGTGGCAGTCCTCGGTGCCGGAGCAGTAGGCTCTTATGTGATCTGGGGATTATCGAGCAGAAATGATATAGAGCTTGGAGTGATTGCAGAAGGAGAACGAGCAGAGAGACTGAAACAGAATGGATGCACAATTAACGGAAAAATATACCATCCCGAAGTATGGAACCCCGGAGAAACAGACGCTGTTGATTTACTGATTGTTGCATTGAAGTATGGCTCACTTTCGGCGGCATTGGAAAGTATTCAGAAAGTAACCACGGAGAATACGGTAATTATGAGTCTGATGAACGGGGTAGACAGTGAAGAGATTATTGCAGAAAAAGTAGGAGTGAAGCATCTTCTTCCGGCAGTGATCAAGGTCGCTTCACATAAGGAAGAAGATGGCTATCATTTTGATCCTGAGACAACAATCGGAATTATTTTTGGCGAACTTACTGCACCTTACGATAGTGATCGCATCAGGGCAATTGAAGAACTGTTTAAGGATACCGGAATCCATTTCCGGGCGACAGAGTATGCAAGAGAAGAGATGTGGAGCAAGTTTCGGCTGAATGTCTGTAACAATCTGCCACAGGCAATTCTCGGCGCGGGAGTTGGATGTTACCGTGACAGTGTGCATATGAAGGCAATCAGTGATGGACTGAAAGGAGAACTGGAAGCAATTGCGCAGGCGAAAGGAATCGATCTGAGTAAGACTGAGGCGTCTTCCGGGCGTGGAAGTGCAGTACCGCCATCTGCGCGTTATTCTACTTTGCAGGATTTGGATGCAGGAAGACACACAGAGATTGATATGTTTTCAGGTGCACTGATCCGTATGGGAAAGGAACTTGGAATTCCGACACCGTATAATGAGTATACATATCATATGATTAAAGCACTAGAAGAGAAAAATGACGGACGGTTTAATTATACAGGAGATGAAGAACCGACCTGGTCAAAATAAAACAGGGAACAATTTGTGGCAGAGGCAGGTTATGAAAAAATATTGAAACAGTGATGTTGAAACAACATAAAAAGGTGAGGTAAATTAAGATGAAAGAATTATACGAAGCAATCGAAGCAAAAATTAAAGCAAGCGGTTATCCGAGAGCAATCTCCGGAGAAGATGTATACAACGACATCTGTGACCAGATTGACGGAAAAGAGAATGGAAGTTATGTATTGTTATCCAAGTTCGAAGATGATGTGATTTTTGAGTATCATATCACGATTCAGGATGAAGATTTCAACCTGGGGATTTTGACAATGCGAACACCGGAAGGCGTGTTTGAGACAGATTTTGATGCGGAATAAAAGGATGAATATGTTATGAAGAAAATCAGCAGAGTTTCAACTGTAATTAGCGCAATCATGCTACTTACTTACATTATTGTTCTTATCAGCATCTGGAGCAGGATTCCTGATACAGTACCGACACATTTTAATGCAGCAGGAGTGGCAGATAGTTATGGAAGCAAAAGAAACCTTGCATTTGAACCAGTTCTTGCCGCGTTTCTATTGTTATTCCTCTCATTGATGGAAAGAATTCCGGCAATCTGGAATTTCCCGGTGGCTGTTACAGAAGAGAACAGAGAAAGATTGTATAAGATTGCATGATAATGATGGGCGGGATTAAGGTTCTGGTTACTGCCCTGCTGATTGATGTTGGAGTCAGCAGTCTTGTGGAAGGATATCCAATCTGGCCGATGTATATGATGCTTGGAGTGATGATGATATTGATTATCGTATCGACTGTACAGATGGTTCGAGCGAAATAGTGTGGAATAAGAAAACAAATAAAAACCCTCTTGTGCAATATGTTTATCCAAAATCTTAAAAAAATATAAAATTTATATAAAATCCTTCTTGAATTTAGCATGATGAAGTGCTAAACTCTTAACATAAAAACAGAGTGCGATCTATTTATTGATGAGTGCATCTGAATCATAGTTAAGAAAAGAAGGAAAGAAAATGAATGGAGTTATAATGATGGTCATTGCCATCGTTGTATTAGGTGGAGGATATCTTTTCTATGGAAGATATCTTGAGAAGAAATGGGGAATTGACCCGAATGCAAAGACTCCTGCTTATGAGCTGGAAGACGGCGTAGATTATGTGCCGGCAGATACGAATATCGTATTTGGTCATCAGTTCGCATCTATCGCAGGAGCAGGCCCGATCAACGGACCAATCCAGGCAGCAATCTTTGGATGGCTTCCGGTACTTTTGTGGATTCTGATCGGAGGTGTTTTCTTCGGAGCGGTACAGGATTTTGCATCTATGTATGCTTCTGTAAAGAACAAAGGACGTACAATCGGTTACATTATCGAAGAGTATATCGGTAAACTTGGAAAGAAATTATTCCTGTTATTCTGCTGGTTATTCTGTATTCTTGTTGTTGCTGCATTTGCGGATGTAGTTGCAGGAACATTTAACGGATTCGTAGCCGATGATGCCGGAGTTGTAAGCAAAGTAGCAGCAAATGGTGCTGTAGCAACAACATCCATGCTTTTCATTGTAGAAGCCGTAGCACTTGGCTGCATTTTGAAATATGCAAAACTGAATAAATGGGTTAACACAGCAATTGCAATTGTTATGCTTGTCGCAGCGGTAGCACTTGGACTTTATTTTCCAATGTATCTGACAAGAGAGACATGGCATATCCTGATCTTTATTTACATTCTGATTGCCAGTGTCGCACCGGTAACAATGCTGCTTCAGCCACGTGATTATCTGAACAGTTACTTGCTGATCTTTATGATTGCAGCAGCAATTGTCGGAGTATTTGTAGCAAATCCATCCTGTAACCTGAAAGCTTTTACAAGCTTCAATGTAGATGGAAGTTATATGTTCCCAATTCTGTTTGTAACAATTGCATGTGGAGCTGTATCAGGATTCCATTCACTGGTATCTTCAGGAACTGCTTCTAAGCAGATTAAGAGTGAGAAGAACATGCTTCCTGTATCTTACGGAGCAATGATCATGGAAAGTATGCTTGCTGTAATCGCACTGATCGCAGTTGCTTCCTTCGCTGATGGCGAGGCAGCAGCACAGGGACTGACAACACAGCCACAGATTTTTGCAGGAGCAATTGCAAACTTCCTTGAAGTGATCGGCTTACCGCATTCACTTGTATTTACACTGATCAACCTTGCAGTATCAGCATTTGCATTGACATCACTTGATTCCGTTGCACGTGTCGGAAGACTTTCTTTCCAGGAATTCTTTATCGATGATGACACAGATATGGATAATCTGCCATTGTACAAGAAAGTAGCAACCAATAAATATTTCTCAACAGTTATTACACTGGTACTGGCATACTTACTTGCAAAGGTTGGATATGCAGAAATCTGGCCACTGTTTGGATCAGCAAACCAGCTTCTGTCAGTACTTGCACTGATTGCATGTGCAGTATTCCTTAAGAAGACAAAACGCCAGGGAGCAATGCTCTGGATTCCAATGGTCTTTATGATGGCGGTAACATTTACAGCACTTGGAATGACAATCTGTAAACTGGGAGGTCAGTTTATGACAACAGGTCTGAGCCTTGGAAATACATTACAGCTGATCTTTGCAGTACTGCTTCTTATCCTTGGAGTAATCGTAGCAATTCAGGGAATTAAAAAGCTTACAGAGAAGAAAGAAGCTCAGGTAGATAAAGTTGAGGATACAACTATTTTGGAATAAGCAGAATAGTTAATAAAGAGTAAGAGACAAGATCTTCATGCAGACTTAAAATGTCTGGTATGAAGATCTTTTTTCTAGTTCTATTTAATTGTACTCAAATAGAAACAGGTTAAAGTATAGAAATTTTACATTCGCCGGGTGTATACTAAGTCGTAATGTAAAAAGACAATCTAAGTAGTAACAAGATCAGGGGGGAGTATAAATGAACGCGAACATAAATCAACAACATATGTTCAGCAACAAGATGATCCGTGCTCTTTTAGTACCAATCATACTGGAACAGTTATTGAATTCCATCATGGGTACCGCGGATACGATGATGGTTAGTAATGTAGGATCCGCGGCAATCTCAGCAGTATCGCTCGTGGATTCCATTAACATATTGGTGATTCAGGCATTTTCCGCATTAGCAGCCGGAGGTGCGATCGTCTGCGCCCAGTACATTGGACAGGGGAATAAAGAACGGGCAAATGAGTCTGCACGACAGGTACTATTTATCATCACTCTTATATCAGTAGCTGTCAGCGCATTTTGTCTTATTTTTCAGAAACCGTTACTTCACTTGATTTTTGGAGCAGTTGAAGCAGATGTTATGAGAGCATCTGAAATCTATTTCTTCTACACTGCATTATCATTTCCGTTTATTGCGGCGTATGATGCAGCGGCATCGATCTTCAGGGTACAGGAGAACACGAGAGATCCGATGCTCATCTCAATGGTATCAAACGTGATGAATATCGTTGGAAATGCAATTATGATCTGGGGCTTCCATATGGGAGTCGCGGGAGCTGCACTGGCAACTTTGATTTCACGTATTTTCTGTGCGGTTGTAGTATTGGCAGAACTTCGTCTGGATCGTCAGCCAATTGTGGTACGAGATTATCTGAAAATCCGTCCAGACTGGAGAATGATCCGCAGGATCCTTGGAATAGGAATTCCATCCGGTGTGGAGAACAGTATGTTCCAGTTAGGAAAGCTGGCGATTCAGTCCACAGTATCAACACTTGGAACAACAGCAATCGCTGCGCAGGCAATGACGAACATTCTGGAGAATCTGAACGGAATCGGTGGTATCGGAGTCGGAATCGGATTGATGACAATTGTAGGTCAATGTCTGGGAGCTGACCGGAAGGATGAGGCAGTTTATTACATCAAAAAGCTTTGCGTGATCGCAGATGCAGTTATGGTTGCCAGTTGCATAATTGTTTTTGCACTGACGAAACCAATTACGATTCTCGGCGGTATGGAGCCTGAAAGTGCCAGAATGTGTTTCCATATGGTAATGTGGATCACGATTGTAAAGCCTGTTGTATGGACGATGGCATTTATTCCTGCATATGGTCTGAGAGCGGCTGGAGATGTGAAATTTTCTATGATAACATCATGTTGTACAATGTGGGCATGCAGATTCTGCCTGTGTGTATTTCTGATCCGTGTAATGGGATTTGGCCCGATGGGAGTATGGATCGGAATGTTTGCGGACTGGACGGTCAGAAGTATTATTTTCACCTGGCGATTCCACAGCAGAAAATGGCTGGAGCATAAAGTAATTTAAATAAGAAGAGAAATCTGAACAAAAAGAGAAATCCAAACAAAAATAGAAACAGCAGGGTTACTGTCGGGAAAGCATTTTAATGATAATGCTTTTGGCAGTAGCCTTGCTGTTTCTTATATCTGCTATTTTTTTTAAAGAAGTTTTAGTATATTTATAGATTTATGTCTGGTATATGATTCCTGAAAATTACTCTTCAGGTGCAAGCTCTGTTGTCTGCTTCTTTGGAGGCATAACCAGTGAGAAGATAAGGAATGCGATCAACGCAGCAACCAGTCCAGGTACGATCGGCTGATTGAAGTGCAGACCGAACAGATTTCCTTTGGAAACATGCTCCAGATATACTACAACAATAGTTCCGGCGATCAGAGAAGCCATGGTTCCTGCCTGGGAAGCTCCTTTCCAGTAATGTCCGAGAACATATGGGAAGAAAGAACCTGCGGCACGAAGGGTGAAGGCAAACATCAGGATTGTAACAATACTTGAAGTATTAAATAATGCAATCAGAGTAGCAAAAACACCTACAGCTGCCATTGTAACACGAGTTACGATCATGATCTCTTTATCAGATGCGCTAGGCTTAATCACAATCTTGTAAATATCATTTGCAAAGATCGATCCGGCACCAAGAAGGTCTGAGTCAGCACTTGACATTGTGGCAGATACGATACCTGCAAATAATAATCCGCAGATAATTGCCGGCATTGCTTCCATAGCAAGAACCGGAAGTGCATAACGGGCACCAACATCCTGGAAGTCCGCAGCATTGAATTTGCCCATGTTGATCAGTGCAAGTACGATGATTCCCATAAGTGTCGGAACAAAAGCGTAGATAAAGTTTACGATCGCAGCAAGGACAGATCCCTGTCTTGCTGCTTTTCCGTCTCTTGCAGCGTAATATCTGGATACAGCTTCCTGTCCTACAGTAAATGTAGCAACATACATGATTGTTAAACTGATAACATCCATTACATTATAACCTTTAAACATGTCAAATGTTTCCGCAGGAACATTAGCTACAACATTGTCCCATCCACCGGCAAGATTCATTCCAAATGGAAGTGCGATGATCATTCCGATCACGATCAGGAATACCTGAACAAAGTCAGTAAGTGTAACACTCCAAAGACCACCCATGATCGCATAAATTGTTACAACGACACCTACGATCAGAACGGCTGTTTTATAATTCAGATTCAGCATAGTAGACAGAATAACGGATGATGCGATAAACTGTCCGGCTGTCAGTCCAATCAATGGAACGAACATGATCAAAGATGTAATGATTCCTGAAAGTTTTCCATAACGACGGCGGAAATATTCAGGAACGGTTTTAACCATCGCAGCACGAAATTTTGGTGCAAGGAATGTAAGAATCACAAAAGCGAATCCCATTGTGATAATGTACCATGCGGCACTGAGTCCGTGACTTTCCATACCCTGCTGAACAACACCGAGAGAACTTCCTCCACCAATCTCAGTAGCAGCAAGAGTTCCGGCCATTAAAAACGGTCCGAGTCGTCTTCCGGCAACAACGAAGTCTGTGTTGGATTCAATCTTCTTGGATGACAGATAACCGATCAATAACATAACAAGAAGATAAATAACAACGACAGCGGTTACAATAATGTTTGATTGCATAAAATATCCCTCTTTCCTTTAGTCAAATTTGAAAAAGGTATCAGGAAATAGCGAAACCTGACACCTATGTTCATACGAATAATTATACCATAAAAACTTTCACACGCAACCTGAAAAGAGAAAAAACTTAATTGAAAATTATCAATATTTCCGGAAGATAATCGATTGGTATGGTAGATATTAACAAAAATAATAAAAGGCGAGAGGACAGCGTGAAAAAGAACATTTTTTGGGGGGTGGACATTTGACGTTTCTATTATTACAATTATAATAATCGACAGAAAAGAGGAATTGTATATGACACAGATAGATGCGTTAAAAACAGATGAAATACAGAATTATGAGATAGAACATCAGGAAGAAGTGCGCCGCCTTGCAGGCGAGTGTATGGTAATTTTGGAAAATGACGGAGTCTTCCACTTCAGGCTGGTACAAAGAAGATTGCATTATTTGGAACAGGAGCAAGACATACGATCAAAGGGGGAACAGGATCCGGTGATGTAAATGTACGTGAAAACATTTCGATTGCACAAGGGCTTGAGCGTGCAGGATTTAAATTTGTAACAGAAGGCTGGCTGGATCAGTATGACAGACTTTATGCGGATGCGCAGGAAGCGTATGCGAAAAAGTTAAATGAATTTACAGAGAAAACAGGAAAACCATCGATGCTATATGCCTTCGAGAACCCTTTTGAGGAACCGGAACAGCCGGAGATTACAGAAGCGGATGTAAAAGAAGCGGATGCGGCAATTTATGTAATTTCTAGAAATTCCGGAGAGGGAAAAGACCGCAGGGCAGAGAAGGGAGATTATTATCTCAGCGACAGAGAACTTCAGAATATCCGTTTTATGACAGAACACTATAAGAACTGTATTGTTCTTTTGAATGTAGGTGGAGTCATTGATCTGACTTCATTGAAGGCAATTGAAGGTGTACAGGCAATTATGCTTGTGGGACAGACAGGAAATATGGGAGGTTATGCAGTTGCTGATGTGCTGACTGCTAAGACGATTCCTTCAGGAAAGCTGACTGATACATGGGCAAGATCTTATGAGGATTATCCATCCTCTGCAACATTTAGCCACAGGGATGGAAATCTTGACGACGAATATTACAGTGATGGAATCTATGTGGGATATCGTTATTTTGATACGTTTGGTGTGATGCCGCTATATTGCTTTGGATATGGAAAAAGCTATACAGAATTTGAAATGAAAACAATCAATGTAACAGCAGATGAAAAGCAGGTACAGGTTGAAGTTGAGGTTACGAACATTGGTGATAAGTATCCTGGAAAAGAGGTGGTTCAGGTTTATTATTCCGCACCGGATGGAATCATGGAGAAACCAACACAGGAACTTGCAGGATTTGCTAAGACTAAATTGCTTGCGCCGGGAGAAAAAGATGTCGTGACGATCACATTTTCAACGACAGATATGGGATCTTTTGATGCATATGATGCGGCCTGGGTTATGGAAGAGGGAGAATACACGATCCGCGTAGGAAACAGTTCACGTAATACGGAGGCTGTGGCAGTCATCGACCTTGATGAGCAGGTGACAACACTCCAACTGAAACGTCTGATGCGTGATACAATTGCAGTCAGAGAGCTTCACCATATGATTCCGATTTTCGATATTGAATTTGATTTCGGTGTGCCGGCGATTCCATTTAGAATTATGCTTCAGGCAGAGAACTTTAAGAAAGAACTTGTAGAATATGAAGTGATGCGCAGGACACTTATGGATAAGAGGAAAGATGAAGTTCTGACGCTGGAAGATGTAAAAGCAGGCAACGCGACTCTGGATGAACTGACAGCGCAGCTTACCGTGGAAGAAATGGCAGAACTTTGTGTTGGAACAGAGAGAAGAAATGGCGACGGAAATGTAATTGGTTCAGCATCCTCTTGTGTGCCGGGTGCAGCAGGAGACACCACTTCCAGTTTACTTGAAACACGAAAAGTGCCGAATCTTATTCAGGCAGATGGACCGGCAGGGCTTCGTTTAGAGACACCTTGTACTGCCATTCCAATCGCAACAACACTGGCACAATCCTGGGATATGGATCTGATTCATAGAATGGGAGAGCTTGTCGGAGAAGAGATGAAGCAGTTACATGTAGATCTATGGCTCGCACCTGGCATGAATATTCATCGTAATCCGCTTTGTGGACGAAACTTCGAATACTATTCTGAGGATCCTGTATTGACAGGTCTTTGTGCTGCAACAGAGACGAAAGGTGTTCAGTCTCAAAAAGGAAAGGGAACAACAATCAAACATTTTGCAGGAAATAATCAGGAAGACAACCGTATGTTTACGAATGCACATATCAGCGAGCGTGCGCTGAGAGAAATCTATCTGAAAGGATTTGAGATAGCGGTAAAGACAGCTCAGCCATATGCAATCATGACTTCCTATAATCTGATCAACGGAGTTCATTCAGCAAACAACTATGATATGCTGCAGAATATTGCACGTGATGAGTGGGGATTTGAAGGTCTTGTGATGACAGATTGGTATACTTCACAGGATACAACAGAGATGGGAATGGTATCACCATCCGGAAAATATAGTCATTCCAGCAGTGTACAGTGCATTAAAGCAGGAAATGACCTTCAGATGCCGGGATGTCAGCAGAATGTGGATGATATCGTAGAAGCAGTGAACGAAGGAAAAGAAATTACCAAAGCAGATTTACAACGCTGTGCGAAACATATTTTAAGTGTTGCACTTAAGACAATGTAAAACCACCTTGGTAATATGGAGATTGAGAGTCTTTTTCGTATTACTCAAAAATTAATAAACAATATCGTATAAGATCAAGCCTTTTGTGTCGCAGGATGCAGAAGGCTTTTCCTTTCCTTCCAGGATTGCATTGATACATTCGACGGGTCTTTTCCCTATGCCGATATCCAAAAGCGTTCCTAGAATAAATGGAGCCATCTGATAGAGAAAATCATTGGCTGTCATACGAATATAAAGCGTAGACTCTTCTGTGACAAAAGTAATTATTTTTATTTCTTTTTCGGTTCCTTTCTTTTTTCGAATCGAAGAGAAATGTTTAAAATCATGCTTTCCAAGTAATGAGTGGGCAGCGGTTTCCATAAGAAGAATATTTGGAAGTTCTGCTGTTTGTTCAGGTGGCAGATCAAATAATGAATCTGATAACAGATCAGTTAATCGACCGCGATAGTTTTTGTGGAACAGGTCATAGATCGGTGATAAATCCATGGCATATTCATAAGTGATCTCGCGTGCATTTAAGTCTGCTCGAAAGCGTTCGGGTGTTGATACTGCATCTAAAACGGCAATATCCTGTGGAAGATACTGGTTCAGAACAGTTTTAAATTCTGCAGGAGTCAGTTGGCTTTCCGTAAGAAAATTGACTGTGAGATTCCGAGCATGAACTCCTGGTTCTGTTCGGAATCCGGAAAATAAAGTAACAGGAGTTCCTGTTACTTTTTCTAATACATTTTCAATTTTATAAGATACTGTGCGATCATTGTGGTCTTTTTCCGGGCGTTTCCAACCAAGATAACGTGTACCGTCATATTGGAGTGTTAATTTAATATTCTGCATATATCGTTCTCCATTTATAAATAATGTCTGTTTCCAGACAAGTTATCATTTGTATTTTAACTGATGCAGATGGAAATGTATAGAGAAAAGAAGAGAAATAAGACTGCAAAGGCGAAGAGAGTGATTCTGATTTTATTTAAAATGTTTTCGAAATACATTTTTGGTCATTTCCATCATGTGGTCAATTTGATTTTGTTCTTCTTTGCTTTTACCTTCTTTTAATACTTCAAGAATTAATGAAACTTCATCCGGATTGAAACGAAGTCCCTGTCGGTTTGCATTTGTGATAAGAGCGAGCATGACCGGGGCAAGTTCATTTCCGGATTTTCCCTTCGTCTGTTTCGCAGCTGTCCTGATCAGTTCCAGCTTGAGTGGATCGATCGTTTTCATTGCAGGATGGTTCATCCAGTTTTCCATTGTTAAGATCTCCTTTCGGTGAGTTATTGTTTATGGTGTCTTCTGGCTCTTCATCAGAAGGTTGAGCAGATGAAAAGAATTGTGTAAACATATCTGCCATAGACATCATCTCTTTTATGTTTTTGAAAGTAGAAAAGAGCTGTTTTTCTTCTGATGTGAGATAAGGTGACAGATGGTCAAAAATAGAATCTGCGTTGTCTTGAAAAAGATTTTCTATTCCTCGTCCAGAAGAAAAGTCACAGGCAGAAAGTGCATCATAACTGACAGGAGCCTGGTAGTGAAGAACATTTTGCAGTTCGATGAATTTAATGAAGACGGCAAGCATGCTCTGTGTAGCTGGCGGGAAAAGAGGAAGGAAAAGTTTCAGCATGCGAAGTCCGGAAGCAGTTGCTTCGTCAAAGGGGGTCATAGGCGTCGGTGTTTTCAAAAAAATAAACCCTCCTGACTTTCAGCTGAACTGATACATATATATGAAATGCAGAAAAATATATTCCTGTTCATGAATATAGATGTGTGAAAAATCGGATCATGCGTATACTGAATTAAAGACCTTTTGTAATCAGGGGCATATCTTAATAATAAGAAGAGGAAAGGAAAACGAAAATGTCCAGAAAGTTAATTATTGATGGGAATGCAGTATATGAAATTGATGAGAAGTGTATGTTAAAGAAAAAGCTTGGAGAACTGAAAGAAAAGAAGATAACATCAGACGAGAAGAGAGCGGAACAGAGTGTTGTTACCGGAAAACCGAATCGTTTGAAAAGATAAGCCAGAAGGGGCATGCGGTTTTTCCGCATGCCCCATTTGAAGTGAAAGAGTTACTGTTCACTCTCGTGTCAATCACTTCGCTGATTGACACGGAGGATGTGTGTTTTGATTTGAATGCATCTCGCCCCATCGCCAAAGGCGATTTAAGATGGCGAGATGCGTTGCTGGTCGCACATCGTGTGAACAGTAACGTGGAAGAAGGAACAGATATCAGCATCCACCACAGTTGCAGCCATTACCGCAACCGCCGCATCCGAATCCATTATTGCCCCATCCGCCGCAGCAGCAAAGAAGAAGGATGATCCACAGACAACTGTCATTGCCGCAGCCATTACCACATCCGCCACAACCATTACCACCCCAGCCACCGCAGCAGCAGAGGAGAAGGATGATCCACAGGCAGGAGTTATTCAGTCCGCATCCATTTCCGTTTCCGCCACAGCCGCAGCTGTTTGCACATCCGTTGTCACAACCGCATCCGCAGTTTGTAGCTGTTAATTCACTCATTGTTAAATCCTCCGAAAGATTTTTTGATTTACAATGTTATAGTATGCGGAGAAAAAGAAAATGTGAGATGAGAAATTATTTGTAGTGATAAAGATGTGAAGTGGCAAAAATTATTCGAGCAGCCGGGAAAAATCTAAAATTCCCCAGCCGGATTCAGTTCCCGGAATCTGCACACAGGAAGCGTGAAGTTTTAATTTAACTTCTGCATTGGTGAGAAACGGGTATTTTGAAAGAAGACAGGCAATTGCACCGGAAACAACAGGAGCAGCCATGGATGTTCCTGTTTTGGAAAGATAAGGCGGAGCATTTGGAAATTGAGAGTAAAAAGCATTGCAGCTTACAATTCCTGTGCCGGGGGCAAAAACATCAGGTTTGACAATGCAATCATCTGTAGGACCGCGGCCGGAATAATTGAGAGGATGCCTTTGGGTGTGGATCAGAGGAAAAGTGTCGGGAACACCAACAGTGATAACTTTCGGGCTGCTTCCGGGAACTGTGACGGAACCGGGAGCAGGTCCGTAGTTGCCGGCAGAGACAACTACGACGAGCCCAAGATCCCAGAGGGATTCCACAGCATTCAATAAAAGAAGTTTTTGATGAATGGAAAGATCCGGTCGTGTACCTACGGAAATGTTAATGATCCGGATATGGAATTGCGTGTAGATATCACGGATCCATTGAATTCCATTTATGACATTTTTGATAGATCCGTTTCCATTCTGATCCAATACTTTTCCAATAATAAGATTGCAGAAGGGAGCGATTCCGGCATAAGTTCCGGAAGAGAGAAGTCCGCTTCCCGCAAGAATTCCGGCTACATGGGTTCCGTGTCCACTATTGTCGATGAGAGGGGAGAAATGAGAGAAAGAAAAAAGAACTTTTTCGGAAGAACCAGTGTACTGGAAAAATCCCGAAAAGAAAGGATACGATCTTTAAAATCAGGATGAGGAGAAATTCCGGTATCAAGAATAGCAACAGTGACATTTTGTCCGAGAAATTTGTGTTCCTTTGTGTCCGGGCACCAGTAGTGAATGGATTGTTTTACCCATTTCATGAAGGAAAAGCCTTTGTTTTTTCTTTATTATATGCCTGATACTAAATGAATGACAAAGATGTCTACGCTGGAACAAACAAAGCGTCCGTTTGCCAAGCATAAGCTCAAGAGCAAGCTCTTTCGCTTAAGGGCGTCCGCCCTATGATAAAAAAGACGCCGGCTCTCTTATATAAGCGAGCTTATAACGTGAACCGTCAACTTTTTTATCGCATGGCAAACTGTAAAGAAAAAACACTTGACACCATCTTGCGTTTCGTGTATGATAGCAGAGGTGAAGATAATGAATAAGTTTTTAGAGCAGGCATTATTGTTTGATTTCTACGGGGAATTGCTTACAGATCATCAAAAGGAGATTTATGAGCAGTTCGCGCTGGAAGATCTTTCGCTCAGTGAGATTGCTGAGATGAAGGGGATCAGCCGCCAGGGTGTACATGATCTTGTGAAGCGGTGTCAGAAGACACTGGAAGGATATGAGATGAAGCTTCATCTTGTAGAGAAGTTCCTTTCCGTGAAGGAGAAGGTCAGTAAGATTGATGATACACTTGCAGAGTGGGAACGCGAGAAGAATGACCCGGAAGAGATGGTGAAGCGGATCCGTAAGATTGCGGATGCGATCATAGAGGAGTTATAGAATGGCATTTGACAGCTTAAGTGAAAAACTTCAGAATGTATTTAAGAACCTGCGAAGCAAGGGAAGACTGACAGAGGATGATGTTAAGGCAGCTCTGAAGGAAGTTAAGATGGCGCTTCTTGAAGCAGATGTTAACTTCAAGGTTGTTAAGGGCTTCATAAAGGATGTTCAGGAGAGGGCTGTTGGTCAGGATGTGATGAACGGACTGAATCCGGGACAGATGGTGATCAAGATCGTTAATGAAGAGCTGGTTAAGCTTATGGGATCTGAGACAACAGAGATCAAGCTTCAACCGGGCAGTGCGATCACAGTGATCATGATGGCAGGTCTTCAGGGAGCAGGTAAGACAACAACAACTGCAAAGCTTGCAGGAAAGTTTAAGTTAAAAAGGTAAGAAACCACTTCTGGTAGCATGTGATGTTTACCGTCCGGCTGCAATTAAGCAGTTGGAGATCAACGCAGAGAAGCAGGGCGTAGAGATGTTCTCCATGGGAGACAAGAATAAGCCGGCGGATATTGCGAAGGCAGCAGTTGAGCATGCAGCAAAGAATGGTAACAATATTGTGATCCTTGATACTGCAGGACGTCTTCATGTAGATGAAGATATGATGGCAGAGCTTCAGGAGATCAAGGAAGCTGTGGAAGTTCATCAGACCATCCTGGTTGTCGATGCGATGACCGGACAGGATGCGGTGAATGTAGCAAGTTCCTTTAACGATAAGATTGGAATCGACGGTGTGATCGTCACAAAGCTTGACGGAGATACACGAGGCGGTGCTGCATTGTCTATCAAGGCAGTGACAGGAAAGCCGATCCTTTATGTCGGTATGGGAGAGAAGCTTTCAGATCTGGAGCAGTTTTATCCGGACAGAATGGCATCCCGAATTCTGGGAATGGGAGATGTCCTTTCCCTGATTGAGAAGGCAGGCGCTGAGCTTGATGAAGAGAAAGCCAAGAAGATGGCTGATAAGATGAAGAAAGCTCAGTTTGACTTTGAAGATTATCTTGACAGTATGGAACAGATGCGTAAGATGGGCGGTTTGTCCAGCATCATGGGAATGCTGCCTGGAATGGGTAATCTCGGAGGTAAGATGCCTGATCTTGATTCCGAAGAGAATGAGAAGAAGATGGCTCAGATGGAAGCAATCATCTACTCCATGACTTTGGAAGAGAGAAGAAACCCGGATCTGCTGAATCCATCCAGAAAGCACAGAATTGCCAAGGGTGCAGGTGTGGATATCGCAGAGTGAACCGTATGGTAAAACAGTTCAACGAATCCAGAAAGATGATGAAGAAACTTCCTGGAATGATGGGTGGCAAAGGTGGAAAAAGGGGCAAATTCAAGCTTCCCTTTTGACATATAAATGAAACAATAACAAAAAATTAAGAAAAATTATGAGGTGAAAAAAATGGCAGTAAAGATCAGATTAAAGAGAATGGGACAGAAGAAGGCTCCTTTTTACAGAATCGTAGTAGCAGATTCTAGATCTCCAAGAGACGGAAGATTCATCGAGGAAATCGGAACATATGATCCGAACCTTGAGCCAAGCGCAATCAAAGTAGACGAGGAAGCAGCTAAGAAATGGCTCAACAATGGTGCTCAGCCAACAGAAGTTGTTGGAAAGATCTTCAAAGCAGCAGGAATCGAGAAATAATCGAATCTGTATGAGTAATGTCTGTAGCTGAGTGATCAGCTGCAGATAAATAACGATGTCTCCGCGGAGGGCGAGTATCATGAAAGAATTAGTTGAAGTTATTGCAAAGGCACTGGTAGATCAGCCGGATGAAGTCTCAGTTACTGAGAAAAAGGAAGGCAGAACTATTGTACTGGAACTTCATGTAGCAGATGGCGACATGGGTAAAGTGATCGGTAAGCAGGGTCGTATTGCAAAAGCAATCCGTTCTGTTGTTAAGGCAGCAGCAACAAAGGAAGACAAGAAAGTCGTTGTCGATATTGTTTAAGAACAGTATCAGAACGAAAGAAAAAAGTAACAGAGTCATTGCTTGGTAAAGCAGGGCTTAAAAAAAGGGACAGCCTTCATAAAGAAGAGACTGCCCCTTTCTTTTTACGCGAGCAACGAGCCAAAGTCCGTGCTTGCACGAGACCTTGGCGACTGCCGCGATAACTTGAGAAACTTGCGAAGTGTGTTTCTCATAGTTTCATAAGAAAGGAATCAGGAATGGAACAATTTCTTCAGGTGGGAGTGATTTCTTCCACACATGGTCTGCGTGGTGAAGTTAAGGTATTCCCGACAACGGATGATGCTGCGCGTTTTCAGACATTGAAAAATGTTGTCCTTGATACAGGAAGGGAAAAGTTGGATCTTGAGATTCAGTCTGTTCGTTTTTTCAAGCAATTTGTAATTGTGAAATTCAAGGGCATTGATAATATCAATGATATTGAGAAATATAAAGGAAAAAGTCTCTTTGTAACAAGAGAAAATGCTGTTGAACTGGAAGAGGACGAGTATTATATCGGTGATCTGATCGGTATGGAGGTCTATACAGATGACAGTGAGGAACGCTTTGGAGTACTCAAAGATGTGATGGAGACAGGAGCAAACGAAGTGTATATCATTACTTCTGAGAATCACGGAGAAGTGCTGCTTCCTGCAATTCACGAGTGTATTCTGGATATTGATGTAGAAGCGAAGAAGATGAAAGTGCATCTGATGGAGGGATTACTGTAATGAATTTCCATGTATTGACTTTATTTCCGGAGATGATCGAGCAAGGTGTGAATACAAGTATTACAGGCCGTGCAATCAACAATGGACTTCTTTCAATCAATGCAGTGAATATCCGTGATTATGCATTTAATAAGCATAACAGTGTGGATGATTATCCATATGGCGGCGGTGCAGGCATGTTGATGCAGGCAGAACCGGTTTACCTTGCTTATGAGGCAATTGCAAACCGTACGGCAAAAAAGCCAAGAGTTGTATATCTGACTCCTCAGGGGCAGGTATTTAACCAGGCTATGGCCAGAGAAATGGCGCAGGAAGAGGATCTGGTATTCCTTTGTGGACACTATGAGGGAATTGATGAGCGTGTTCTGGAGGAAATCGTCACAGATTACGTATCTATCGGAGATTTACGTGCTTACAGGCGGCGAACTTCCTGCAATGGTCATGATGGATTCCATTTCAAGAATGGTTCCGGGTGTACTGAACAATCAGGAGTCCGGTGAGACAGAATCCTTTGCAGGAAACCTTCTGGAGTATCCGCAGTACAGCCGTCCAGGAAGAGTGGCAATGGCAAAAAAGTACCGGAGGTCTTATGTCCGGTCATCACGCAAACATAGAAAAGTGGCGCAGAGAGCAGTCAATTT
>ENA-OQJT01000106-OQJT01000106.1-human-gut-metagenome-genome-assembly--contig:-NODE-106-length-19575-cov-0.882302_pt1 | contig 19575 bp, 17 predicted proteins | sample MGYA00242612_ERZ504779 | MGnify/ENA primary metagenome ERZ504779 (study PRJEB26092, sample SAMD00036366) | human gut metagenome | host: Homo sapiens | study: EMG produced TPA metagenomics assembly of...
GGGTTGAGCCCCGCCGCCCGCGCGTCCTCCAGGCACAGCTCGACGGCATTGGCGTGCCGGTTGCCGTAGGTGCAAACGAAGTAGAGGTAGGGCGTGTCGAGCGTCGCGCGCTCGAGGAACGTCTTCACCATGTCGGGCATCATGTGCCCGTAGATGGGGTACACGATGCCAATCGTATCGTCCGCGTAGGCGAGCTCGCCCTCGCGGCGCAGCTCCTGCGGGATGCTCAGGACCCTCTCGCCCTCTGCGGCCAGCTCGCGCGCCACGTAGAGGCAGTTGCCCGTCCCGGTGAAGTATAGGATCATTCGAAACTCCCAGATTGTCAGCGGTCTGTCATCTCTAATTGCTTATGCCAGGCCGAGACCGGCGATCCAATCACGAACCCCGGACTCGTCCACATTGGACGAGAAGCGCTGGCCCTCCTGCCACTCCCCGCTGCCCGTGGCCTCGGCGAGTAGCTCGCCGCTCCGGCCAAGACTCGAGGAGGAAGAGGTGCAGAACGGGAGCACCGTCTTGCCGTCCCAGTCGTTGCCTGAGATGAAGTTGTCGATGGGCCAGGCCGCGATGCCCCACCAGATGGGATACCCCACGAGCACGGTGTCGTAGTTCTCCCAGCCGTCCGGCGTGACCTGCGTAAGCTCGACGTCGCGCAGGCTCTCGTCCTCGTGCTCGCGGGTCACGCGGCTACTGTCGTCGGTCCAGTCGAGGTCATCGTCGGAGTAGGGCTCCGTAGGCGTCACCTTAAAGAGATCGGCGCGAGCTCGTCGGCGATGGTCTGAGCTACGGCAGCGGTGTGGCCCTGTGCCGAGTAGTAGGCCACGAGGACGTTGCCGCCTGCAGCGGGCGCGGCGGCGGGCTGGTCCTCGGCGGCGGCTTGGCCGCCGTCACCCTGGTTGCAACCGGAGAGCATCGTTGCGCACAGCGCGGCTCCGAGTAGGAAGTTTCTTCTAGTCACGGTCGGGTTTGCGGTCATGGGGCATCTCCTCCGTTGGCTTGGTTGGTCCGTTATCGTTTGAGCGCTACTCCTGCGCGTCGAAATCGGGGCGTATGGCCAGGTAGCCCGCGAGTGCTTCCTCAGTGGCGGTGTAGTAGGTCATGGTCCCGTCGAGCTTGGCAATCTCGGCCATCTCGTCTTCGGTGAGGGAGAAGTCGAAGATGTTCGCGTTGTCGGCGATGTGGGCGGGGTTCTTGGAGCCGGGGATGATGGAGGTACCCATTTGCACGTGCCAGCGCAGGATCACCTGGGCCGGGGTCTTGCCGTACTTCTCGGCGAGAGCGACGAAGACGGGCTCCTCCAGAAGACCTTTGTCGCCGTGGCCGAGCGGGTACCACGCCTCGATCACCCGTGCCGTACGGCGCGAGGTAGGCGCGCAGGTCGCGCTGGGCGTGGTAGGGGTGGCACTCAACGGTCACGAGCTGCGGCTTGATGTCGGCGACCTCGATGACCTCGGCGATCTTGTCTTGCGGGAAGTTGGAGAGGCCGAGGGCGCGCACCTTGCCCGCGCGGTACGCCTCCTCCATCGTGCGCCACGCGGCCAGATAGTCGCCTACCGGCTGGTGCAGGATGGAGCATGTCGACGTAGTCGAGCCCCAGGCGCTGGAGCGTGGCGTCCACCGCCGGCATGCCCGCGTCGTAGACGCTCGGCCAAAGCTTGGTGGAGACGAAGATCTTGTCGCGCGCGATGCCGCTCTTGGCGATGGCACGGCCTACGGCGCGCTCGTTCATGTAGGCGTTGGCGGTGTCGATGTGCTCGTAGCCAGCCGCGAGCGCGGCGGTTGCGGCTTCCTCGCCTCGCCGGGGTCGATGAGGAAGGTGCCCAAACCCTCGATGGGCATCTCTACGTCGTTGTTGAGCTTCAGATACTCCATGGTCTCCTCCTTAATGGTGACTTTTCGAATACAAGGCTACGGCGTTTACTGACGTGCGAGAAGTTCACGTTGGAATGATGGATATAACCATGGGGTATATACGGCACATAATGCGTGGCAGGAGGATCGATGTACAACCCACAGCTTGACACTTTCATCCGCGTGGCGGAGGCGGGCAGCTTCTCCAAGGCGGCACAAGAGTCCTTCATCACGCCCACGGCCGTCATCAAGCAGATGAACCTGCTGGAGTCGCGGCTAGGCCTTACGCTGTTCCACCGATCGCATCAGGGGCTTTCGCTTACGCGAGCAGGCAGGTCGCTGCTCGCCGACGCCCGCCATATCGTGCAGTACTCTCAAGAATCAATCGCACGCGCCCGCGTCGCCGAGCGTGGAGAGAAGCGCATCATCCGCGTGGGAGTGTCGCTCATGACGCCCAGTACGCCGCTCACGAAGCTGTGGCCGAAGGTGAAGGAACGTTGCCCTGGCATGAGCCTTCAGGTAGTCACGTTTGAAAACACACCCTCGGCGGCGCGCGGTTTGGCGAACCTCGGGCAAGACATGGATATCGTGGCGGGGATTTTCGACGATGCCTTTCTTAAAGAACGCGGGTGCCTGGGCCTCGAGCTTTCGCGCGAGCCGCTCTGGTGCGCCGTTCCCGTCGACAACGAACTCGCCAAACGCGACATCGTCACATTCGACGACCTCCACAATCACAGTCTTATGCTTATACGCCGGGGCTGGAACGCCGAAATCGACCGCGTGCGCGACGAGATACTCTTGCATCATCCTCAAATCGCACTCGTAGACTTCCCGCAATATCGAGCGGAGGTGTTCAATCGCGGCGCGAACGAGGACCTCGCGCTTGCGACGTTGCCGTTATGGGCCAACGTCCACCCCATGCTCAAAACCGTCCCTACCGATTGGGACTGTCTCGTGTCTTACGGGCTGCTTCACTCGTCGCACCCCGCAGACCATGTGCGGGAGTTCCTCGATGCGGTGTCTGCCGCGCTCGAGGCAAAGCATCGATAGGCAATCGCGAGCAGATGCGCTTATGCCTATGGGAATAACGGGAATAACAGCCTCCGGAACCTCTGGTTCGGAGGCTTTCTTTTTCGTTCTGCTCGGAAAGAGCCCCTTGCCAAAGCCCCTTGAGCATCGGGCGGCATTATTGAGCGTGGGCGTTATTGTAGGTATCTTTGATCTCTTCCGGCAAATTGTCGGGAATCAGCGCCTTCACTCTATCCTCGTTGCCATCTTGGATCGCCTGCTCGTAGTACCAGCATTTGAACTTCAACATGTCCAGCGCGCGGTTCATCTTCGCAATCTCCGACTCCATGTGGGCCTTTCGCTCCTCGAACATGGCCTTGCGCTTGGGATATGTCGATGGGCCCTCCGCACACCATTCCATGAACAGCCGGATGTCCTTGATCTCCATTCCGGCCTTCTTCAGGCATTCGATGACCCGAAGCGCCTCGAGTTCCGTATCGCCGAATCGGCGAATGCCCGATGCCCGCTCCAATCCTGGGAACAGCCCCTGCTTGTCGTAATACCGCAGCGTGGAAACGGGCAGATCGAACATCTCCGCCACCTGTCCGATTGTGTACATGGTCCCTCCGGACAAATCTCGAATTTACTCCTTGACCTAAAGTTAGGTTTAGGTATTACCTTCATTCTCGTCAATATAAATTGGGAGCGCAAGGGGTGTTCAGTAATCGTCGGTCACCCCGTCCTTGAGCAGGCGCGACGAATGGGCATGGAAATCTAGGCGGGCTACTTAGCCGCGCGGAGGCAGATTCGTGTCCAGAACCATCGATAGGAGGAAATCGATTATGGCAATTAAACAGACCGCGGGCAGGGATGCCCTGGGGGGACTTTGCCCCCAAATTTGCACAGCTCAATGACGATGTGCTGTTCGGCGAGGTGTGGAGCCGAGAAGACGGGCTTTCCCTTCGAGACCGCAGCGTGGTGACGGTGGTTGCCTTGATGGCACAGGGCCTGACGGACTCTTCGTTCCAATATCATCTGATGTCCGCAAAGAACAACGGGGTGACCAGGGCTGAGATAGCGGAAATCCTTACGCATGCGGCGTTTTATGCGGGATGGCCCAAGGCGTGGGCGGCCTTTCGCATGGCGAAAGAGGTCTGGGCGGACGAGGACGACGGCGCCGACGCAAAGGCCCGATACCAAAACGAGATGGCCTTTCCCATCGGTGCCCCCAACGACGCGTTTGCGAAGTACTTTATCGGGCAAAGCTACCTCGCGCCCCTTTCCACCGAGCAGGTCGGCATTTACAACGTTACGTTCGAGCCCGGCTGCCGCAACAACTGGCACACACATCACGCCAAAAGCGGTGGTGGACAGATCCTCGTCTGCGTGGCTGGTCGAGGGCTTTACCAGGAATGGGGCAAACCGGCACAAGAGCTGTGCCCTGGCGATGTAGTAAATATTCCCGCGGGCGTAAAGCACTGGCACGGTGCGGCGCCCGACAGCTGGTTCTCCCATCTCGCGGTGGAGGTTCCAGGCGAGGAGACCTCCAACGAGTGGTTGGAGCCCGTGGACGACGAGCAATACCTTAAAGCGACTGACAAGGAGGTTTAAATATCTTCGCCGTCCGTGCCGCCGAGAGCAGGGTGCGCAAGTCGGCCTGGATCGCCTCCGCCTTGCTCCCGAGCTGCAGCGGAGCCGAGTCGCCCGAGATGTTTACGCTTAACAGATGCGCATCCGGCAGCTTTGCGGTCATACTCCAGAACGGGAGCGTGATGATGCCGGGGGTCATCTCGCCCACGCCGAGCTCCAGCAACAGCACGCGGCCATCGCCGCGCTCGCGCATGAAGTGCTCATATCGTTCGAGGCCCTCGCGCCATGCCGTGCCCTGCAAAAACGTGTCGTCGCGCACCCACGGCACAAGCTGCCAACCGCAGTGCGGGCATCGGGGGACATCCTCGCTGCGGATCTCGAACCCCGCCATGCCTGCGAGCATGCGCTCGACGTAGGGACTCGCATCGAAGATCTCGTCGCAGCATGGTTGCTTGCACTGAAGGTGCGCGAAGCTTCCCTGATAGTTGCAGGTCCTCTCGGCAGGAAACGTCTTCTCGACCTGGGTGTCCACATTGGTGCTCAGGATGAAGTAATCCTTATGGCCGATGAGGGACCGCAGGTCGAGATAGGGCTGCGAGGCCGGCTCGCGCAGCATGAAATCGATGTATTGCGCGTAGTAGGCCCATTGCTGCTCGAGGCTGGGGTAGAGGTGGTAGAAGCCGTCGAAAAGGCTCTTGAAGCCAAAGGCTTGCTGCCAGTCCGCCATTCCGGCACGCGTCATGCCCGCGTGGTTGTAATGGTTGAACCCGGCGGCGCTCGACATGCCCGAGCCGATGCCGACGATGATGGCGTCGGCATCGTCGATAGCTCGAGCTATACGTTCCCTCTCTAGAGACGGCATTGGGTAATCTCCTCGAAAGCCGGGGCCATATCGCCGTCAACGAGAATTGTCTCGCACGATGCATCGGGCGCCAGGGCCTGACTGTAGTTGAACACGATGTAGATGGCGTGTTCGCAGACGTTCGCGACCTGAGCGAGCATACGCTTTATGACGCCGTTGCGCAGTCCCACACCAAGTTCGAGGATGGCAACCTTGTGGTTGCGATGGGCTTGCACAAGGTGTGCGAGCTCTTCGAGCTGTGCCATGGCGAGGGCATCTGGATGGGCGAGACGCCGCTCGTCAATCGACGTGCGTATGCTCCCCTCCGTTTCGAGCACGCTGTTCTCGTTGAACCCTGCACGTGCGAAGTGTCCGTCGATATTGCACGTGATCACGAAGGTGTCAGCGTGCTCCGTAAGATGTCGCAGCCTGTTCATGAGCGGGCTGGGCTCATACTCGACATACTCCTTTTGATGGAACCGCTCGGCCCATCGGCGTCGCACGTTTGCATCTGGAGAGGCGAGCCCCTGCAGTATGCAGCCGATGCCGTCGGCCTGGGCGAGGTCCCCGTACGCCTCTCGGAAATGGGCGTCGGCGCAGAAGAGATTGAGCCCCTCCGCCATGTCGAGCCCGTTGCTGGCGCCGATGATGACAAGATCCGCCTCGGCAAGTGCCTGGCCGATACGAACCGCTTTTACCGTTTTCATGCGCTACCTACCCAGCATCTTGCGCACGTCGGCGAGCACGTCGGCGATATCGGCACGAACGGCGAGCCCCCGATCCTCGATTGCACGGGGGAGAAACTGCGTCCTGTTGTTCACGGCGATGTAGCCAGCCTGCGGCAACTGCGCTGTGAGGGCCCAGAACGGCTCCTGAATAAACGCGGGCGTCATGCGGCCCACGCCCAGCTCAAGGAAGAGAATCTTCTGCCGCGCGTGCGCGTCGAGCCAGTCGGACACCTTGCGGTACTGCTCCTCGTAGAGCTCGCCCTGCAGGAAGTTGCCGTAGCCGCGAACCCAAGGGAACGCCTCTGACCCGCAGTGCGGGCAGCGTGGCACGAGTTCTGTCGGAACCTCTAGGCCGTCTCCCATGGCCTCTACCATACGAGAGACCGGCTCGATGGCGTCCCATACCTCGTCGGTACAGCAACGGGAGCACTGGAAGAAGCGGTGGTCGCCTTGGATCTCTGCCACCTTCTCCCAAGGGTAGATTTTCATGAACTGCGTGTCCTGGTTGGTGGTGAGAACGAAGAAGTCTTTCTCGGTAAGAATGGCGTCGAGATCTTTGTAGGGCCCGCGCAGTGGGGCGTTGAGCGTGGTGTCGAGGAAGGTGGCAAGGTAGCCCCAGCGCGACTCGGCGGTGGGCCAGCGGTAGGACGACCCTTCAAAGGCGCCTCTGAAACCGTAGCGCTCGGCGAATTTGCCGAAATGCCTGCGATAGGTCGCGTTGTCCTCGTAGTAGAAGTCGCCGCCGCCCGCCGCGGAGAGCCCGGAGGCCCCGCCTACAAGCACGCAATCGGCTTCATCGATCATGCGGGCAAACGTTTCGATTTGCTGGTCGTAGGGCTCGGGCTCGCGGACACTCAGTTCATAGGGCGTGCCGCAGGTGCGGTAGGCGGCCTGATGGGAAAACGATTGGTTGGTGAGTTCGATAACGAGCCGCTCGTATAGAGTCACTTGATACTTTCTTTCAACTACAATGAACAGGTGTCTATAAAAAAGTATCAATGTTGATTTGCGTCAGAGCAATGAACAGTTTCGAGCTGCTGTCGATAAACGAGCGGATTCTGGATATTGTTGAGCGCTGCAATTGGAGGGGCCATGGAATCGGGGAAGATCGATCGTCGCCGACGCTATACGCTCTCGGTCATACGGGAGGCGTTCTTTGCGCTGCTGGCCGAGGTCGGCTTCGCGAAGATGACGGTGGCGGATATCTGCCGCTGCGCTGATATCAACCGCGGCACGTTCTATTTGCACTACGAGGACAAGTTTGCGCTGCTCGACGCGCTTATCGACGAGGCCCTGGCGGCGGCGCCCCCACTCGAGGGAACGGAGGTGGGCGCCCTCTGCCAGCGCCCGCCGGCAAACGATGACTATTATCTGCTCTACTCGGATGACGATGCGTACACCCGGGTGGCACAGCGTGTCGTCGAGCGCGGCGCTGAGCAGATGGTCCCCTCGATCATGGAGAAGACCGGGCTTTCGCGCGAGGACGCCTATCTGCTCTTCGTCCACAACGTCCAGGGAAATCTCGCGGTCAACCGCCTGCTCGGTTGGAGGCGAGGGCCCGAGTTCGCCCACGCCCAGGAGCTGCTCAGCGCCTATTCCGAAGGGGGCATGCGAGCGGTATCGGCCCCTTGCGCATCGATTGCGAATTAGAACATGATAGCGTCGTCGGCCGTGAAGGCATTAAGGGACCCCTGCTTGACCTGGATGCAGACGTATGCGATGCCCGAGTCGGACGCGGCGCGGAACTGGCGGTGTGCGGCGGGGGAAATGCGCAGCCAGTCGCCGGCTGCAAGCTCGATTTCCTCACCGTCGATCGTGACCGAGCCCGCGCCCTCGAGCACGCCATAGATCTCCTCGTTTTCCTTGTGTGCATGGACGAACGGAACGCCAGCGCCGGCGGGAAGATTGTTGACACTCACCTCTGCCCCGGTAAGCTCGAGCACTTCGTGCAGCTCGACACGGCTCTCATTACCGATGTGGGTCTTTGCATAATTAGCCATAATGGTTCCTCTCTTGGGGTTAATTTACCTTGTAGGCATCTCCTGCGTGAGCTATATTCAACGCGAAGGCGCATGCAAATACGAGTACGCACATATTTGTAACTGTGTACTTTTTTGTGAAACCGGTATGGTCAAGGAGGTTGGGTCTCCCATGATGGCGAAAGAGGAGCTTCCGGAGTGTCCGGTCGCAACGGCGGTAGCGCTCATTGGCGGCAAGTGGAAGCTGCTCATTATCCGTAACTTGCGCGTACGCCCCTGGCGTTTCAACGAGTTGCGCCGCGACCTTGAGGGGATCTCTCAGAAGGTGCTTACCGACAGCTGCGGCAGATGGAGGATGATGGGCTGGTCTTTCGCCACGACTATGGCGAGAATCCTCCCCGCGTTGAGTATGGCCTTACCGAGCTCGGCCGCCAGATGATGCCCGTCGTGGACTCGCTCGCAGACTTCGGCGCTTATTACAAGACGGTCGTTTCGTAGCGGACACGCTGCTTAGGGGGCGGAGAACCGCTACGAGGGTGCTAACGAAAACCTGTCCCGAATCATCGTGCGCCTGCGGCATGAAGAAGGGAGATTCTTATGAATATCGTTGTATTGAGTGGTAGCCCGCGCAAGGGCGCCAATACCGACACCATGGTCGAGGCGTTTGCCGAGACCGCGCGCGAGGTCGGCCATACGGTCGAGGTCATCCGCGTTGCCAGTAAAAAGATCGCTGGTTGTCTGGGATGCCAGTACTGCTTTGCCCACGAGGGCGCCTGTGTGCAGAAGGACGACATGGCCGACGTGATCGAGTCGCTGAAGGACGCCGACATGGTTGTCTTCGCCTCGCCCATCTACTGGTTCGATATCACCGCGCAGGAGAAGGCCGCCATCGACCGCCTGTACGCCTTCGGCGCCACGGGCTTCCCGTTCACCAAGACGGTCCTTTTGCTCGATAGCCACAGCGAGGGCGTCTATGATGCGGCGATCGCTATGTACAAGTCCGCATGCACGTACTGCAAGTGGGAGGACCAGGGTATTGTCACCATCAGCGGTATGACCGAGCGCGACAGCATGGCATCGTCGCCCAAGTTGGAAGAGGTGCGAGAGCTCGCTCGCAAGCTCGCCTAAGGACAAGGAGAGCGCATGGCACTCAGCGTTGGCGGAAAGCCTGCTTCCCTTACCAAGAGGATTGCTGATTGCCATGCGTTGATGCTCCCGCGGACAATCTCGGCGTGCTAGGAGGCCTTCTCGCTCAGGAACTCCCTGAATGCGGGGATGTCGAAGCCGACGAGGCCACGTCCGCGTTCCCCGATAACGCCGTCCTCGAGAAGGCGACGTTTGTATTGGCTTGCGTAGTTGCTGGCGACGCCCATGCGTTTGGCTATCTCCGAGACCCTACTGGGGCCAGAATCGGGCAGCATCGCGAGCAAAAACTCAATATCTTTATCGGAAAGCTCCCGATAGGTCGTTTCGAGAATTCGATCGCGCAGCTCCATGCGGGCAAGCAGGGAACCCTGCTGTACATCAGGTGCACTGATTTTGGGCGAGTTCTCCGAAACATCCCATGTGCGATATCCGACGAGCTGCATCATATAGGGAAATCCGTCGATGGCCTTCACGGCATCCTCGAGCGCTTCTGGCGTGATTGAGCGGCCTCCGGCCTCAACGGTTTTGCGGAATGCGTTTGCAATTTCAACGTCAGTGATTCGTCCTAACTGATGATATTGGGAACGCCTGAGGAACGAGACGGAATCGTTGCGCAGCAACGCCGATACTTTGTAGGGCAGTCCTGCCATGAGTAGGGCAACTTTTTACCTTCGCGTACAAAAGTGCTGGTAAACAGAGGCAAATTGAAGCATTTCTTCGAGATCGACGGTGACTTCATCGATGGTGACGAGAAGTCCGATGTCATGTTTTTCGAGTTGCTTAAAGATGCCATTCATGCGCGTGCGCCAGTTGCCCTGGGCCTCTTGAACATATGTCCAATCGATGCCCACTGGACCAATTTGAACGCCGTTTATGCGCGCGTGAGGCTGTGAGAGGTAGCTATCTGCGGCTTCTTTGGTTCGCTCGATAATATCTTCGAGCATGCCTGGCATGGCGGAGACATTTGCTGCGATCCATGGTGGCCCCTTTGCAAGTTTTGCTGTTTTTTGCAAGTTTTGCTAATGGCTTAACATGCCTTGTGCCGTGGGATTGCAGGAGTGAAAAACGGGGAGTTCTATTATTCCGACTACGTTGCAACGAGCGGGGCCCGGAGCGCGATGTTGCTGCGCTCCGGGCCCCAACGTTTTGAGAGCTTATGGCGGTTCTGCCGTGGTACCTAGTCAAACAGACTCGGCATGTCGTTTTCTTTCATGAGGCACCGGCGGAGGGCAGGCTCTGCGCGGTGAACTTTTCGGCCGAGACGCCGGCGCCAAGGAGTCTCCTCGGTTCGTGCCGACGGTGGTGACCGAGCGGCCTTCTTGGCCGTGAAAGCCTGGACGCCCTGCGTGTTGGTGGTCGTCTTGGTCTTGAGCAGCGACGTGTTGAAGTTCATCAAACGATAGTCGCTCGAGACCAGCGCGATGTCGCGATCTTCCTTGAGCACCTGGGCAAACAGCAGCTTGCTGCCGCCGTAGATGGCGTTCTTAAGGCGCTTGCGGTTGGTCTTGGTGACGTATCCAGAAAGCGCGACGCGCACCGCGCGGCCGTTCTCGAAGATGAACAGCACGTCGGCCTTGTAGTCCTCGGGGTCGATGACCCAGATGACACTCTCGTCGGGTTCCATCTCAAGATCGGTCGGCAGGTACGAGCCCAGCTGGCCGACTTGGTGTCCTCAAACGCCGCGACCTTGCACTTGTACACCTGGCTCTTGTTGGTAAAGACCAGCAGCTCGTGGGTGTTGGAGGACGGGAACTCGATAAAGGGTTTGTCGCCGTCCTTGTACTTGAGCGTGGTCGCCTTCTTGAGTACGCGGTCCGTCATCTTCTTAAGGTAGCCATCGCGCGAGAGCATGATGGTGACCGGGTACTCCTCGACCTCGGGCTCCAAGCTTACCTCGATGACCTCATGGGGCTCGATCCTGCCCGTGCGGCGCGGCATCACGTACTTCTTGTTGACCGCGGCCAGCTCGTCGCTGATGACCTTCTTGATGTTGTCTTCACTCGAAAGGATTTCTTCGAGCTCGGCGATCTCACCTTCGAGCTTAGCGAGGTCCTTGGTGCGGTTGAGGATGTACTCCTCGTTGATGTTGCGGAGCTTAAGCTCGGCAACAAACTCGGCCTGGGTCTCGTCGATGTCGAAACCCTTCATAAGGTTGGGCACGACCTCGGCTTCGAGCTTGGTGCCGCGGATGATGGCGATGGCCTTGTCGATGTCGAGCAAGATGGCCTCGAGGCCGTGCAGCAGGTGCAGGCGCTCGGATTTTTTGCCCAGGTCAAAGTTAATGCGGCGACGCGTGGACTCAATACGCCACTTGACCCACTCGTGCAGAATCTGGCGCACGCCCATAACACGGGGATAGCCGTCGACGAGCACGTTAAAGTTGCACGAGAACGAATCCTGCAGCGTGGTCGAGCGATAGAGCTTGGCCATAAGCTTGTCGGGGTCGACGCCGCGCTTAAGGTCGATGGCGATGCGCAGGCCCGAGAGGTCGGTCTCGTCGCGGATGTCAGCGATCTCCTTGACCTTGCCCTCTTTGGAGAGCTTGACGATGCGCTCGATGATGACATCGGTCTTGGTGGTGTAGGGGATCTCGTAGACCTCGATGATGCGCTCTTCGGGAATCCAGCGCCAGCGGGAGCGGATTTGGAAGCTGCCGAGACCGGTCTCGACAATCTTCTCCATCTCCTCGCGGCGGTAGATGATCTCGCCGCCGGTCGAGAAGTCGGGCATGGGCATGTACTCGAGCAGGTCGCAGTCAGGGTCCTGCAGGTAGTGCATGGTGGCGGTGCAGACCTCGTTGAGGTTGAAGCCGCAGATGTCGGACGCCATGGCGACGCCGATGCCCTTGTTGGCCGAGACAAGGATGTTGGGGAACGTGGTGGGCAGCAGGCGCGGCTCCTTCATGGCGCCGTCGTAGCTATCGACGAAATCGACCGGGTCCTTGTCGATGTCCTTGAAGATCTCGGCGCTGATGGGGGAGAGCTTGGCTTCGGTATAACGCGAGGCGGCGTAGCTCAGGTCGCCCGAATAGTACTTGCCAAAGTTGCCCTTCGACTCCACGAAGGGGGCAAGCAGCGCTTCGTTGCCCGTCGCCAGGCGCACCATCGTCTCGTAGATCGCGGCGTCGCCGTGCGGGTTGAGCTTCATGGTCTGGCCCACGATGTTAGCGCTCTTCTGGCGCTCGCCCTTGAGCAGACCCATCTTGTACATGGTGTAGAGCAGCTTGCGGTGCGAGGGCTTAAAGCCGTCGATCTCGGGGAATGCACGCGAGACGTTGACGCTCATGGCGTAGGGCATGTAGTTGACCTCGAGCGTCTGCGTGATCGGCTGGTCGGTGACCTCGGAGTGCAGGCCGATGACGTTCTCGGCGTTGACCTGCTTTTTCTTTGGCTGGTTCTTCGTCTTCTTCTTTGCCACGATTTCCTCTTGAACTTCTTATAGGCCGTCGTTATCGATTTGCTGCTACTGCAGGTCCAACTGGTCCAGGTATTCCTTGCCGTGCTCCGAGATATGGCGCTTACGGCCCGCCTCGTCGTTGCCCAGCAACAGGTTGAACATGGTCTCCATCTTGGTGACGTCCTCGGGTTCCACCTTGATCAGACGACGCGTCTCGGGGTTCATGGTGGTGAGCCACATCATGTCCGGATCGTTCTCACCAAGACCCTTGGAGCGGTTGATGGAGCACTTTTGGTCACCGATCTCTTTGAGGATGCCGTTCTTCTCGAGCTCGGTGTAGGCAAAGTAGGTCTTCTCTTTGCAGTTGATCTCGTAGAGCGGCGACTCAGCGATATAGACGTAGCCTCGTCGATGAGCGTGGGCACCAGGCGATAGAGCATGGTGAGCACGAGCGTGCGGATGTGATAACCGTCGACGTCGGCGTCCGTACAGATGATGACCTTGTTCCAGTTGAGGTTGTCCAGGTCAAAGGCACCAAGGTTTTGATGCGCTTGTCCTTGATCTCCACACCGCAGCCCAGCACGCGCATAAGGTCCATGATGATGTCGGACTTAAAGATGCGCGGGTAGTCCTCTTTCAGGCAGTTGAGGATCTTACCGCGGACGGGCATAACGCCCTGGAACTCGGCATCGCGCGAGGTGCGAATGGCGCCTGCTGCCGAGTCGCCCTCTACGATGTAGATCTCGCGACGGTTCTTGTCCTTGGAGCGGCAGTCGATGAACTTCTGCACGCGGTTGGCCATGTCGGTCTTCTGCTGCAGGTTGGTCTTGATGCTCTGACGCGTCTTCTCGGCGTTCTCGCGCGAGCGCTTGTTGATGAGCACCTGCTCCATGATCTTGTTGGCGGCGTCTTTGTTCTCGATCAGGTAAGTCGAGAGGCGCTCCTTAAAGAAGGCCGTCATAGCCTGCTGGATAAAGCGGTTGTTGATGGCCTTCTTGGTCTGGTTTTCGTAGGACGTTTGGGTGGAGAAGCAGTTGGTCACCAGCACCAGGCAGTCCTGGACGTCCTGCCATTTGATGCCACTCTCGTTTTTGTTGTACTTGCCCTGTTGCTTAATGTAGGCATCGATGGCGCTGGTCAGAGCACTACGGGCGGCCTTTTCGGGTGAACCGCCGTTCTCGAGCCACGATGAGTTGTGGTAGTACTCCTGCATCATGAAAGTGCGCGAGAAGCACATGCACGCGGTAATTTTTACGTTGTAATCGGGCAGGTCCTCGCGATCGCGACCGCGACGATCGGCCTCGATAAAGAAGGGCTCGGTGAGGTAGTCGGTACCGACCTTCTCGAGCACGTAGTCCTCGATGCCCTTTGGATAGCAAAAATCCTCTTCGGTAAACTCGCCGTCGTCGCCCTCAATACGCAGGCGGAAGGTCACGTTGGCGTTGACCACGGCTTGGCGGCGCATGGTCTCGCGATACCAATCGTGGGGGATGCTGATGGAGGTAAAGACCTCAAGATCGGGGCGCCATTTGATGGTGGTGCCGGTACGGTCCTCGTCGCTGGGCTCAATCTCGAGTGCCTTCTTTTTGGCACCGACGACCTTGCCCTTCTTAAAGTGCAGGGAGTACTTGTTGCCGTCGCGCCAAACCGTGACGTCCATGTATTCGGAGGCGTACTGGGTCGCGCAGGAGCCCAGGCCGTTGGTGCCGAGCGAGAAGTCGTAGTCGCCGCCCTGGTTATTGTTGTATTTGCCGCCGGCGTAGAGCTCGCAAAAGACGAGTTCCCAGTTAAAGCGCTTCTCGGAGGGGTTCCAGTCGAGCGGGCAGCCGCGGCCGTTGTCCTCTACCTGAATGGAACCATCGCGAAAGGCGGTAAGGGTGATGAGCTTGCCGTAGCCCTGGCGCGCCTCGTCAACGGCGTTGGACAGGATCTCGAAGGCGGCATGCGCGCAGCCGTCGAGTCCGTCCGAGCCAAAGATGACGGCGGGGCGCAGGCGTACGCGCTCCTCGTCCTTGAGCTGGCGGATACTGTCGTTACCATAGTTTGCGGTGTTTTTTGCCATACTCGCTCTCTCGGTGCTCCTTTGCTGCGTTTAAGTCATATAGATAGTCAAGGTAGCATAGCCCAGCCCATAGGCGATTCCAACTAACACGAAATCCATCGAACAACCGTTCGAAGTTCGATGGAGATTCGTTTACTCGGACAAAACCGTGTCGGTTCTGTCCGAGTAAGTTTGAAAGCGGTCGAATGCGTCTTGCTGCGTTTGCGGTTGGATACGTTGTCGAAAACGTGTCGTGCGGATTGTTGGCGAAAAGACGGCGTGCCAAGCTCGAGGCAGAACTCGACTCCTCTGACGACATCTAATGCGTAATGGGCTGGCTCTGGGTATCCAAAACCAGCCCATTTTGATGTTCGATGAGCCGAGTCAGCGTCTCTCGTAAAAGCAACTAGGAGCTAGCGAGGCTCATCCGAATTGACCTCATCGGCGGTGTCTTTTTCGAGCGCCGTGCGGCGGGCGCTGTAGGCGATGAGGCCGGCGCCTGCCGCGGCGAGTGCTGCAGCGGCTGCCGTAAGGGGAGCGTTGACATCGCCCGTGCCAGCGAGCGCGCCCGCTTTTCCGGAGCGTTTGTTATTGCTGTGGTCCTTGCCACTGCCGGAGCTGCTTCCGCCGGAGCCGCCGCCCTCGTCGGTACCGCCGCCACTCGAGCCGCCATCGTCGTCTGCTGTCATCGGGGCGTCGTGAAGTTCTGTCGTATCCGCGCTGTCGCATACGCCGACCTGAACTTCTGAGCGTTCGCATGCCGCGTCGGGCACATGAAGCTCGTGCAGTACGGCACCCAGCGCCGAGTTTGCGCCCGGTCGAATTTCCTCGAGCGTTACGGGATCGAGCGCCACCAGCTTACGCGCCTTCGCATATAGCGTTACGCGTTTGCCCACCTCGTCGCTCCAACTCTCGGGGATGGCGAAGCTCATGCGGAACTGTGCCGTGCAACCCGGTGCCAGCACGGCGTTGCCACTGTCGGCTACCAGCGGGTGCGTTGCAAAATGTGCGCCCAGCGTCTCGAGCGTGTACTTCACGTGTGTCATGTCGTTGGCCGAAGCGTCCTCGGCAAGCTCTGGATCGTAGATCGAAGCCATGCGTGCGTTCATTCCGAATCCGATGGATGCGCTGGAGAACGGCTGGCTGGAGCCCTCTCGGTACAGATCGATCGTGCCGGCGGTCAGCAAGGTGTTACCGTCGTTTCGCACCGTGACCATGAAGGATTCGCCTGCTGCTCCGGGCACCACCGCGCCCGAGGTAGCGACCGCGCCCGTCGGAGTGGCACACGCCACCAAGGGCACTTCGATGCCGTGTAGTTCTGCCTCGCTCTTCTCCGCGCTCACAATGTGCGTGGCGAGCGCGGAGAGCATGCTCCCCGACGTCAAAAATGTCGTTATCTGATCGACGGGATGGTCCAGCTCGCACATCACGAACGGCTCCGTAAACAGATCGCCTGACAAGGTGCTGGCGAAGATGCGGAAGTGCTTGCCCATCACTGCAACTGGGTTGCCTTCTTCGTCGTAGGTCTGTCCCACCTTGCCATCGGTGTTCTCTACATAGAGCGCGCACCTGCCGTTGTTCGCTTACGCTAAACGATGCCGGGCCACAGCCTGCGGCACCCACGGGCTGCGTTGCAAACGCCGATGCGCCTCGCGTCCAAGTAATATGCTGCAGTTGCTCGTTGACGGTTGCCAAAAAGCCCGAATGTTGTGGCCACGGTACCGCACGGGGTACCGTGGCGTCTGGTGGCATAACGCCCCAGCCCGCAATGGACTGGCCGATCACGGCGTACGATGCGCAGCCGCAACCGTCTGCGGTCTCGTACGCAACGGGCACCACCATTTTGCCGTTGATATTCTCGGCTCGCCCAGCTCGATGCTCGACGGTGCCTGCGGAAAGCGGAGGACCTGACGGAACGTGAGGCTGTCGCCCGAAACGTCCGACCACAGGGTAAAGCACTCGAGCGCGACCTCTGCCTCGGTGCCCAACGCCTTTTCTGCCGTGGTTCCGCGGCGGTGGAGATAGCGCCCGACAGACGCCCGTCGACAAGCGTCTTGCCCACCGTGATGCGTGGACACTGCAGACAATGGTAACCGTCCTCCTGCAGGCGGCCGCGCGAGATGCTGCGCCACGACGTGTGCGATACCACGCGAACTTCGCTATTGCTTATGCGCAGGCGCACAACGGACAGTATGCCGGCTGTGCTTGCCGTATCGAAAGGGTGCTGTCGCCGTCGGGGCGCTCGCCCGAGACCAACAGCACGTAGGCGTCCTGGTTTCCTCTTCCGTCCGTATATTCCACTACGTCGAAGTCGTAATCGTATATGCCGTCGCGCTCCACGTCTTCCTCGCCAAACCCAAGGGGAAAGTCCACAGGCGTGGGAGCGGACCACGTTCCGTTTGCCTTTGTGTGTACCACCAGGCGCGAGCGACCATTGTCGCCGTAGCGCACCGAGGCGATACGGAACAGGCATTCTACGCCGGCAATCATTGCCAGCTTCATGTGGCTTCGCTGAGCACGCCAGCAAACAGCACGTTGTCGCTCGAGGGCTTGATGCCGCCACGCTCGTCCTCCGACACGCCGGCAGAATCGGCGTTCGGGTCGGCAACGGTGTTCGTCGCCTGACCGATGTAGGTGTACTCATACATCGGCGCGGCGTTTTCGTCGTTCTCTATCAGTGCATGGACGAAATGCTCGATCTGTCCCGTGTCGTCGCTTTCTGCATCCGCCTCGAGCTCAATGCGCGTGACCGCTTGATCCCAATCGCGCACGACAGGCGCGGCGTTTACGGCAGTGGCCTTAACCTCGGCGCGTGCGAGCAGTTCGGCGTTGGTGACGATGGTGGCCGATGCGATAAATTGCGGCACGCCGCCCGCCTCAATGTTGCCGGCCGAGCCGAAGCAGGCATCCAGCGTATAAGGCGTATCTCCACCCAATGCGAGCTCAGAGCGCTGGAGCACATACTGGTCGCCATTGTTCACCGACATATTCCACGAATCGATGAGTGTGGGCCACGACCCCGACCAAGCCTTGGTGGTCCACTTGAACATTACGAACTGGAGTATCACATCGACATCGACGTCTGCACCTACGCGCAGTCGCGGAAGCTGGTGTCCATCTGCCTTCTCGTACCCAATGAACAGCGTGAGGGATGCGGCGCCGCGCACGGCAGACGAAGCGACGCCTGCAACGCCGGCGCCAAAGGTGACGGCGAGCCCGATCTGGATGGTGAACGAGCCCGACGTGTTTGAATAGTCGAGCGAAATGTTTTTAAAAAACGCCGCGCCGCTGCCGTGCGTGTGGGCACCCACGGCGAGCGCCAGCTTCGCCAGCACCCAGGGGTTGACGTTTAGGAAAAACGGCACCGGTCCTAGGGTAAACTGCTCGGTCCAATTGAGGTCGGTTCTTACCTGGAAGAGGGCCTTAATATTGCCGTATGCGGGGTCGTTGTTGTTGCCCCAGGTTTTGCCCACCCAATCGTAGGCGAGCGAGCCGTACAGCTGTGTGGCGATATCCATCGTGAACAGCGGCGTGCAATGGTGGCGAAGGAGCTTGGTGTTTCTTGGATCGGTGCCCGAACCGGCACTCATACTTTTGTACTGATTCCACTTCCCCTCCATTTCGTCGAGGTAGCGGTTTGCCTGCTTGGCACCCGACTCGCGCGGCGATTTCTTCCAGTATTCCGGATCAGGGTTGCCCGAATCGTTCATATAGCTGGCTGGTTTGTATCCTCCGCCAAACAGCACGTATCCAGCAAACGAGAAATCGAAGAGAATCGGAAATGTGGGCATCCAGCACGTGAACTTATTGCCGCCGATGCCGGGAAACGCTGCGGGGAAATCAAACGGAGTGATCTCTTGGTCCATGGTGGTGGGGACGATAGTGGTCGATCCGGATTCCGCCTTTGCCGCCGGCGCGGTAACAACGGCCATGGGGGAGAAGAGCGTGTAGGTTTTGCCCTGGTAATCGAGGACAAAGCGCAGCTTGCATCCTTCTTCCAGAAGGCTCGACGCTGCATCGAGGAACTTGTCTTCGAGCGTGAACGTCGCCAGATTATCCGCGCCCGATGCGCTGGCCGTGACTTGGCCAATCTGCGTGACGGTTTCGGATGAGCTGCCCGCAGCGGGCATCACTTTATTGATATGCAACGTTGCCTGCCCGCTCTGCGGCAGATGGGCCTGCACGGTAAAAGCGTGCGTGTCGGGCTGATCGTTTGCTGCTTCGTCCGCTGGCATTGCCATAAACGTGGCGTCGGCGTACTGGATGTCCCATTCGTCGAATGTGAGCTGGCGAAAGTACGGCTCGCCATCGGAGAGCGGACGTGTGGGTGCGGTAATGGCGGTGCCGCCTTGGACACGCGCGAGGGGAATCTCGACATCGCGGTAGCCCGCCATGCTAATGGAGATGCCGCCGTTGAAGTCGTACGCGTCGAGAAGCGTCGCCTCGTCCACGTACCTTCCGAAAGCGGCGCGACCTCAAAGATGGCCGTGCCTTCGTCATCGGTAGTGGCGGTGAGCTGCTTGCCTGCGGCATAGCGCGATGTGAGTGTGACCTGGGCACCCGTGATGGGCGTATTCTTGTTGGCGACGTCGACCACGACCACACCGAACATGGTGCGCGAGAGAACGAGCACCCTGAAGGGGTCTTTTTTCGTCGGCATGGGCTTCGGTGGGCGCGAACGGCAATATGAAGGCGTTTGCGCTTCCCGGCACGCGCGGCAACATAATGCTCGCTAACGAGGACGCTCCGGCGACAAGTAACGAACGGCGATCAAGCATCTTGGGCTCCCATCCCGCAAGTATCGGTGGAAATAATCCAATTTTGCGAGAAGGCGCCCCGTGGCGGTAGTGCCATTCAAGGGTCAAAATGTCCAAATTGATCGAGCGAAGCGCCGGGTTCCGGAACGCGTTCGATGCGCTTGGCAGCCCGGTCGCTAACGCAACATATGCGCGACCAGCTCGGCGCGTGTGCCGATGCCAAGCTTTGCGTATACGCCGG
>ENA-OQJT01000107-OQJT01000107.1-human-gut-metagenome-genome-assembly--contig:-NODE-107-length-19550-cov-1.527725_pt1 | contig 19550 bp, 18 predicted proteins | sample MGYA00242612_ERZ504779 | MGnify/ENA primary metagenome ERZ504779 (study PRJEB26092, sample SAMD00036366) | human gut metagenome | host: Homo sapiens | study: EMG produced TPA metagenomics assembly of...
GAATAAATTGTGTAAATGAAAAGAAGGAGAAGGTTATGCGGAAACGAAATGTAAGAGCAGCGATTGCGGCAGCACTTTGTATGACGGTACTTGCAGCCGGCTGCGGAAAGAAAGCAGATGATCCGGTTTTTACAGGAGATAAGACAGAAACACCGGTATATCAGGCGAATCTGGATGCAATCAAATCTTCTGCATATGCATCGGTAGACAATCTGGATCTGGAACCTGGAACTTATATTTCTGTAATCGGAAGGGCATCTTCAACACCATATTGGAATCAGGTAAAGGCAGGGGTAGAGCAGGCAGCAACGGACTTGAATACAGCACTGGGCTATTCAGGAAATGATAAGGTAAAAGTATTATACAGTGCACCGGATGAGAATGATAATATCGATCAGCAGGTGAATATTCTGGATGAAGAGCTTGCACGTTATCCGGATGTGATCGCAATTTCCAGTGTAGATGCAAGCGCATGCTCCGTCCAGTTTGATCTTGCGATTGAGAATGGAATTCCGATCGTAGCATTTGATTCGGGAAACAGCTATCAGAATATCCAAAGTACTTGCAAAACGAATAATATAGAAGCGGTAACAACAGGAACAAAGAATTTCTGTGAGAAGATCGGTGACAGTGGAGAAATTCTGCTGCTTGTGCATGATACAGTATCAGATACGGCGAAAGAGCGTGAGGCAGAAATCAAAAATGAACTTGCAGCAAATCATCCGAATGTGACTGTTACAGAGACAATTTATCTGGATCAGCTGGAAATGTTGAAGAAACAGATTGTGGCTGAGCAGGTAGGGGTAACACCAGAAGAACTGGCAGCCGCAGAAGCAGGAGAAAAGAAGGAAGAGACAACAGGAACAGGTGATGCTTCCGAGACAATTGCAGATGCAGCATCGAATGCGGCTTCTTCATCAGCAGACGAAAGTGCGAATGAGACAGCACAGGAAGCGGACAATGAATTGTCCGAGAAGATGCAGCAGGTCAACGATGGCGCGGCAAAGATGAGTGATGAAGATGCAATTCAATATTATATGGAGAAACATCCTGATTTAAAGGGATGTATTGCTACGAACGAGACAGTAACCCAGCTTGCAATTAAGACGCTGGATCAGTTTGATTCAGAAAAACATATTACATTAGTAGGGTTTGATGCAGGAAAAGAGCAGGTCAATGCATTGAAAGATGGAAAGGTGGATGGACTTATTGTGCAGAATCCTTTTGGAATGGGATATGCGACAGTAGTTGCAGCGGCACGTACAGTTCTTGAGATTGGAAATGAAGCTGAGGTCAACACAGGATATGTGTGGGTGACAGCAGACAATATGAATGACGATACGATAACACCGTTCCTTTACGAATAAGTTGAAAATAAATCGAACAATTTCATAAAAGAAAAGAGCTTGTCAGGCAAAAGAAAAACATCAGGATTTTATTACTTCTATATTTCTGAATTTCAGAATGAAGTATAAAACCTGATGTTTTCTTTGTTTTATTCACGTTGTCCTTTAAGCTTTGCTTAAAGAAAAAATAAATTCGGTGCCAACCCCTTCCGTACTGATTACATTGATATGTTCATCGTGAGCCTGTATGATTTCTTTTACGATCGAAAGTCCAAGTCCGGTTCCTTTCTTATCTTTTCCACGGGAAAGATCTGATTTGTAGAAACGCTCCCAAATCTTATTGATTTCCTTTCTTGAGATTCCGATTCCATGATCCTTTACAGAAACAAAGACTTTGTCATTTTTTGTTGTTACTTCTACTGTAATAGAAGAGTCATTCTCACTGAATTTGATCGCATTATCCAGAAGATTATAAAGAACCTGTTGGATTTTGCGTCGGTCAGCCATTACACCAATCTGTTCAGACAGTAGAAAGAGCTTAATGGATATATGCTTCTGAGTACAGACACCTTCGAAAGACTGGGCAGTATGTTTGATCATCTCCTGAATATCAAAGGAAGTTTTATTGAGCAGGAGCTCTTTTGTATCAAATTCGTTCAAAGTAAGAAGATCCGTTGTCAGGTCAGTCAGTCGTTCCGTTTCGAAGAGAATGATATTTAAGTATTTCTCATGAAGCTCTGGTGGGATTGTTCCGTCTGCCATTGCTTCTACATAACCCCTGATTGAAGTCAACGGAGAACGGAAATCGTGGGATACATTTGCTACGATCTTTTTCTGATAATCATCAGAATCCTTCAGTTGTGCAGCCATAAAATTCAGTGATGCGGATAAATATCCGATCTCATCATGCCTGTTTACCGGAATCTCGTAATCCAGATTGCCCATGGCATATTGCTTCGCAGCTTCTGTGATCAGCAACAATGGCCGATGGACGAAGAAATGGAACCCAAGCAGGAAGATGAAGGACAACAGGAAAATAACTCCAAGAGAAATATAAACCGGAACCATCAGCGTGCGGCATCTTTCGTTGATCAGAGAGACAGGGCTGTGAATGATCAGATATCCCTTTGTATAAAATCCCTGTGTGACAGGAGCCATTACAGTAATCATATCTTCCTGAAAATAATTATGATAGGTTCCGATCATGTACTGGTTGCTCCCGATTTCGGCCGGATCAAAATTATTGACTGATTGTGGTGCAGTAGTATCCTTCAGGTTGGCAGAGGTGATCATTGTACCATCTTTTTCAACAAACCACAGAGAAGAATTAAGATACGTCTTCATAGCAGATAACTGAGAATGAACAGCCCAGCTGGAAGATTCGTTTGAAAAATAGGAAGGCAGATAATTATCTGCAATCATGGTTGCTTCTCTGTATAATGTCTGTGAAGTATCTTTTTCCAGACGTTCGGTGATCAGTTCTGTGGTCAATGTTGCCGTTGTGAAAACACACAGAAACCCGAAAATAATATAAAGTACAATAAATTTTAAATGCAGAACTGCTTTCATAATTTCTCCCTAAGTACTCATCGGTCACCAGATGCTGTTTACAGTATCCAGGATCGATGATTTAAATCTATTTTGTCTCAAATTTGTAACCAATTCCCCATACAGTACTGATATTCCAGTGAGGGTGGTCTTTAATTTTTTTCACGCAGACGTTTAATATGAACATCAACGGTACGAGTGTCTCCGATATATTCATAGCCCCAGATACGGTCTAAGAGCTGCTCTCTTGTGAATACCTGATTCGGTGATGCAGCAAGACAGTAAAGGAGTTCTAATTCTTTTGGCGGCATATCAACAGGATGTCCGTCACAAACAACAGAGTAGTTTGTAAGGTTGATTGTCAATCCGTCAAACTCTGCACATTTTGTTTTTTCAACAGAAGTATCATTCTGTTGTCCAACCTGATATCTTCTCAAGACAGCTCTTACGCGGGCCACCATTTCCTTAGGGTCAAATGGCTTCATGATATAATCATCTGCTCCGAGTTCCAGTCCGAGAACTTTGTCAAATACTTCACTTTTTGCCGAAAGCATGATAATCGGTGTGGCAGCTTTGGAACGAATCTCACGACAAACCTGATACCCGTCAATTCCTGGAAGCATCAGATCAAGAAGGATCAGATTTGGCTGATAGCTGTCAAAAGCTGCAAGCGCATCTTCTCCATCATATACTAATTTTGTATCAAAACATTCTTTTGTGAGATAAAGAGAAATCAGTTCAGCGATATTCTCATCATCATCTACGATTAGGATTTTCTGTTTTCCAAACATTCTTTTTTCCCCCATTAACCATGATAAGGTAGTTGATAACTGTTTAAAATAATTAGCCAAGTTCTACAATTGTTACACCAGCGTCACCTTCACCGAATTCGGCAAGGTGATAGGATTTTACATGTTTCTGACGACGCAGATATTCATGAATTCCCTTTCTGAGTGCTCCGGTTCCCTTTCCGTGAACTACACGGACAGTATTCAGGTGAGCGAGGATTGCGTCATCCAGGTATTTATCCAGCTCAGCAACGGCTTCATCAACAGTACGTCCGAGCAGATTGATCTCAGGTCGGACAGAAAGAGATTTTCCCATTTTAATTTTGCCTTTTGAAGTACGGTTCATTTTCTTCGGTGCATACGGAGAGACTTCCTCGATAATCTCCAGATCAGAGATGTTGACCTGGGAGCTGAGGATTCCCATACGTACGGTAAGATTCCCTTTGGCATCAGGTAGAGAGCTTACGGTTCCTGTCAGGTTCATGCTGAGAACTTTAACGGATTCTCCGAGCTTGAAGTCAGATGCTTTATGCTCTTTCTTTGGTTTCTGTGCTTTCATTGCAGACGCAGATGCTGTATCTTTGATCTTCTTACGCAGCTTCTCACGTTCCTTTTCCATCTCTGCAGCAGAAATGTTTTCCTTGCCGAATTTACGGAAATCCTTGATCGTCTTGTCGGCAACTTCTTTTGCTTCACGCAGAATGGCGTTTGCTTTTTCATTTGCCTCGCGTAAAATGCGGTCGCGCTGATCATCTAATTTCTCCTGGCGCTGTTTCGCCTGGGCTTTCAGGTCTTCCGCTTCTTTCTTCAATCGTGCGATTTCTTCCTGTTCCTTTTCAATCGTCCGTTTGCTTGTCTCAAGATCAGTGAGAAGATCTTCAAAGGAAACGTCCTGTTCACTGAGCCGTTTCTTTGCATCTTCAATAATATAATCCGGCAGACCTAACTTCCCGGAGATCGCAAATGCATTACTTTTACCAGGAATACCGATCAGCAGACGGTAAGTCGGACGAAGACTTTCTACATCGAATTCACAACAGGCATTCTCCACACCCGGAGTGGAAAGTGCATAGACTTTTAACTCGCTGTAGTGTGTGGTAGCCATTGTACGGATACCTCTCTGGTGAAGATGGGACAGAATAGAAATTGCAAGTGCGGCACCTTCCGTCGGATCTGTACCGGCTCCAAGTTCATCAAAGAGAACCAGCGAACGTTCATCTACTTTCTTAAGGAAAGAGACAATATTGGTCATATGAGAAGAGAATGTACTAAGGCTCTGCTCAATACTCTGTTCATCTCCGATATCTGCATAAATCTGATGGAATACAGCCAGTTCACTGCGGTCTCCGGCAGGAATGTGAAGTCCGGACTGTCCCATCAGACAGAATAAGCCGACCGTTTTCAAAGAAACAGTTTTACCGCCGGTATTTGGTCCTGTGATGATCAGCAGTGTGAAGTCTTCCCCAAGTGTCACGGTGATCGGAACAACTTTTTTCGGATCGAGCAGTGGGTGACGTCCCTCACGGATACGGATGCGTCCCTCTTCATTCAGAAGCGGCCGGCTGGCGCGCATGGATATTGCCAGAGCACCTCGTGCAAAAATGAAGTCAAGATCCGTCAGAGAACGGTAATCCACACGGATTTCCTCGATATATTGTGCGGCTTCTTCACTTAGATTTGCAAGAATCACCTGAATCTCTTCCTGTTCCTTTGCATAAAGTTCTTTTAAGTCATTGTTCAGTTTTACGATTGCCATAGGTTCAATAAAAAGAGTAGAACCTGTTGAAGACTGATCGTGAATGAGTCCCTGTACCTGTCCACGATATTCCGCTTTGACAGGTACACAATAGCGGTCTCCACGCATGGTAATGATTGCATCCTGCAGATAAGTGCGAAGGGAACCGTTGACCAGTGTAGTTAAAGTGGCGTGTACTTTGTCATTGATGTTATTAATGCTTTGACGAATCTGCTTCAGTGTGGAACTGGCATCATCACTGTATTCATCTTCGCCGATAATACAGCGGTCGATTTCATTTGAAAGTGGTGTCAGTGGTTCAAGCAGGTTAAAATATTCATCCAGGCAGTCACAAGCGTCCTCTTGTGTATCATGTCTTCCGTAGGCCTTAACCCTGGCTGCATTTACAAGCAGGCGGGAAATACGGAGAAGTTCTGTGCTGCTGAGTGAGCCGCCAATCTCCAGACGTTTCATGGACTCTTCAACCGGTGCAGCGTCACCAAACGAGATACGTCCCTTTTGCACGATTCGTGTATAAGCGGCAGCAGTCTGTTCCTGATAAGTGTTGATCTTATGCAGGTCGGTCATTGGCTTCAAACGACGGCAGAGCTGTCCTCCACGGAAAGATGTCGCTTCCTTTTCAAGAAGAGCAATGATCTTATCATATTCCAGTTTAAATAATGTTTTTTGATTCATTTATGTTCCTCTGTCATTTCAACTTAATACTAATTTTTTAATCATGTAGCTGTTCACAATACATGTGAACAATAACTATTTCCGAGTCTTATTGTACCTTATTATTTCATTAAATAAAAGGCTTTTATAGATATTGAACAATCTATATGAATCAGTTATACTAAGTAATGGAAATGTCCGTGTCGGTTGATTTTGTAGTTGACACGGAAGTGAACAGTCACGAATGAGGTTCATGTCAATGTCAGAAAAGAAAAGTAATGGTCAGGTTCCGGAAGAGGGTCCTGACGGGAAAAATTTAGAACAGTCAGAAAAAAAGGAATCTTTTGCATTTCTCGAAGAGACGATAAAACCAAAGAAGATCAGCAGACAGCAAGGAATGAAACAGCTCATCCGGATTGCAATATGCGGACTGGTTTTAGGTGGCTTTACGTGCCTGGGATTCTTTGCGTTGCGTCCGCTTGCACAGAAGTTGTTTCCAGAAAAGACACAAGTTGTGACAATTCAGGAGGACGATCAGTCAGGGGAAGATTCAGCAGAAGGTGACGACACGACAGAGCAGAATGACGCGCAGAATCAGCAGGAGATCAGTTATGTACAGATGATGTCCAAAGCATATGAGAAAGCACTGACAGCGAAGAAGAGTGTGGTATCTGTTACGAAAGGAGCAGAACAGGAGAACTGGAATGCAGAAGCGACCGGAATTGATGAGAGCGTATCGGGTGTGATCGTTGCGGATAACGGACCGGAGATACTGATTTTGTCCTATGCTTCGATCTGCGAAGATGCAAAAGAGTGGTGCGTTACATTTTCAGATAAATCAGAATATAAGGCAAGCCTGAAAAAAAAGGATAAAAATAGTGGATTTGCAATATTTGCGGTAGATAAAAAAAGCCTTTCAGATGCCACATGGAGTGCTTCAAGTGTAGCATCACTTGGCAATTCGAATCTGACAGAACAGGGTGATGTTATATTCGCACTGGGAAATATTTTCGGTTATGCCGGAGGAAGCGGATACGGAATTGTCAGTTCGTCAAACTATAAAGAAATCGGACGCGACGGAGAGTATAGCGTGATTGCGACCGATATGAGCAGTGCATCCGAAGGAACGGGTATTTTATTCAATCTGGATGGAGAAGTGATCGGAATGATTTCTTCTGATATTTGGAAAGACCGGGGAGTACGTACCGCAAATGCTTATGCGATCTCAGATCTGAAGTTGGTTATCCAGCTGTTAGCGAACGGTGCAAGTGTACCATATATCGGTGTGTCAGGAACAGCAGTGACAAGTGGAATTCAGAAAGAAGAGGGCATGCCGTCAGGAATCTATGTGATTGACGTGGCAGCAGATTCACCTGCAATGGCAGCGGGCATACAGAGTGGAGATGTGATCTGTTCTGTGAATGGAGAGAAAATTGTAAGCATGAGTGCTTACCGTAAACTGATGTTGACGCTGAAAGCAGGAGATCAGATCAAAGTGGAAGGGAAACGCCGAGGATCTGAAGGATATGTAGATATTAAATTTGATGTTATGATTGAAAGTAAAGAATAATAAGTGAAAGAGGCAGAAAATGAGATTTATAGATGGATTATGCGAGGGAGAAACAATCAGGAATGTATATCTTTGTAAAGGAAAGCGTTCCGCAGAGACAAGAAATGGAAAGCCGTATGATAATCTGATTCTTCAGGATAAGACAGGAACATTAGATGGAAAAGTATGGGATCCGAACTCCCAGGGAATCGCAGATTATGATGAGAAGGACTTTATTGAAGTTTTTGGAGATGTGATCAATTATAACGGAAATCTTCAGTTGAACATCCGTCAGATCAGAAAGGCGGAAGAGGGAGAATACAATCCGGCAGATTATATGCCGACAACAGAGAAAAGTGTTGATGGAATGTACGAGGAGCTGACAGCTTATATTCGTCAGATCTCTAACAAATATTTAAGACAGGTGTTGGAATTCTACTATATAAAAGATGAAGCATTTATCAAAAAATTCAAGGCACATTCCGCAGCGAAGACAGTACATCACGGATTTTCCGGGGGATTGCTTGAACATACACTCAGTGTAACTCGTATGTGTGATTATTTTGCAACAAGCTACTCTATTTTGAACAGAGGTCTGCTCCTTAGCTCTGCAATTCTTCATGATATTGGAAAAGTGAAAGAACTTTCTGATTTTCCGGACAATGATTATACAGATGAGGGACAGCTGATCGGACATATCGTGATCGGTGTTGAGATGATCAATGATGCAATCCGTTCCATTCCAGGATTTCCGGAGAAGCTTGCACATGAGCTAAAGCATTGTATCGTGGCACATCACGGTGAACTGGAATACGGTTCTCCAAAGAAGCCTGCACTGGCAGAGGCAGTTGCACTGAACATGGCAGATTCAACAGATGCAAAGCTTCAGACATTGACAGAGCTGTTCAAAGGAAAAACAGGAACAGACTGGCTTGGATATAATCGTCTGTTCGAGTCTAACTTAAGAAGAGCATCTGAGGATTAAATTTAACAATGAGAATAACAAGTGTCACTGTTTGCAGATTCTATGTGAGCAGTGGCTATTTGTATAATTAAGAGTAAAATAGAAGAGAGAAAAGTATGAATAAGAATGATATTGTAACAGTTGAAATAACAGATATCGGAGTGAGCGGGGAAGGAATTGGCCATGTGGATGGTTACACGCTCTTTATCAAAGACGCAGTGATCGGTGATGTGGTTGAAGCGAAAGTCATGAAGGCAAAGAAGAATTATGGCTATGCCAGATTAATGAAAGTCATCACACCGTCAGAATATCGCGTAGAACCAAAGTGTGCATTTGCCAGAAGATGCGGAGGCTGCCAGATTCAGGAAATGTCTTATGATCGTCAGCTTGTGTTTAAAGATCAGAAGATCCGCGGAAATTTGGAACGAATTGGTGGCTTTACAAAAGAGCAGATTGAAGCTGTGATGCAGCCGGTTGTTGGAATGGAGCATCCGTTTAGTTATCGTAATAAAGCACAGTTTCCATTTGGAACAGACAAAGAAGGCAATCCGATCACGGGGTTCTATGCCGGAAGAACACATGATATTATTGCAAACACAGATTGCGCTCTTGGCGTAGATCAGAACCGAGAAATACTCGAGATTATTTTACAATATATGCGTGAAAACAAGATCAAATCGTATGACGAGAAGACTGGAAAAGGTCTGATCCGGCATGCATTGATCCGCTATTGCTTCAAGACAAAAGAGATTATGGTCTGCCTTGTGGTCAACGGAAAGAAACTTCCGAAAGCAGAGCGGCTGATTGAAAAGCTTATTCAGATTGAAGGCATGACAAGTATCACGATCAGCCCGAATACACGAAGAGATAATGTGATCATGGGAGATTCCTATGAAATTCTCTGGGGACAGGGATATATTACAGATTATATCGGAAATGTAAAATATCAGATTTCTCCATTATCATTCTATCAGGTGAATCCGGTACAGACAGAGAAACTATACGGACTTGCACTTGAGTATGCAGACCTCAAAGGTGATGAAACCGTGTGGGATCTGTACTGCGGAATCGGAACGATTTCCCTCTTCCTTGCTCAGAAGGCAAAACAGGTTTACGGAGTTGAGATCGTGCCACAGGCAATCGATGATGCCAAAGAAAATGCAAAGATCAATGCGATTGATAACGCAGAATTTTTCGTTGGGAAGGCAGAAGAAGTTCTGCCGGAATATTATGCAGAGTATGAGCGAGAGCATAATGGTGAGACAGCTCATGCAGACGTGATCGTAGTGGATCCACCGAGAAAGGGTTGTGACGAGACACTGCTGGAGACGATCGTGAAGATGCAGCCGGAGAAGGTTGTGTATGTAAGCTGTGACAGTGCGACATTGGCGAGAGATCTGAAGTATCTGTGTGCGAATGGGTATGAGATTACGGTGTGCAGAGGGGTGGATCAGTTCCCACAGAGTGTGCATGTGGAGACTGTTGTTCTTTTGTCCCAACAAAAACCAGATGACACGATAGAGATCGACTTAGACCTGGACGAGCTGGATGCCACCAGTGCCGAGTTGAAAGCAACCTATCAGGAAATCAAAGATTATGTGCTGAAAGAATTTGGCTTGAAGGTTTCAAATTTATATATTTCTCAGGTAAAACGCAAATGTGGAATTGATGTGGGAGAAAACTATAATCTTCCAAAATCAGAAAATGCAAGAGTTCCGCAATGCCCGAAAGAGAAAGAAGATGCTATCAAGGCTGCCCTGAAATATTTTGCGATGATCTAAGGACATCGCTGATTTCAAGGAGGAATAACACATGAAAAGTACATTTGAAAAAATGGGTGGAACCTACACACTTGGCGCAGACGGAATTTACTATCCGAATCTTGTCAGTACAGATGAAGAACCGCATTATGGGAAATATGGAATGATTCGGAAAACGTATCTGAAAGAGCATCGTTCGGCAATGTATTCTCTGTATATGTTGGAAGACAGATTGACAGAACATCTGAATACTGTGGACGATGAAGCACAGGAGAGAATGGATATTCTGGTGCGTCAGATGATGGAGAAGCAAGGCGTTACGGAAGAATTGAAAGCTCGTGATCAGATGGTGTGGGTTGGAGCTGTAAATAACATCCGGAATGCAGCGGAAGAGATTGTGTTAAAAGAATTAGTGTATATTTAAGGTAATGGAAAGCTCCTTCGGGAGCTTTCAGTGTTTGTAAGAGTTTATATAGAAAATGGGCTAAGAAGGTGGTATGATCAAAATAACAGATTAAAATTTATATTAAGAAATGAATTTAAAATTTTTAATTATGAAATAAAACGTAAGATAATTTCAGAGGTGAGAATAATGGATAGAATTGCATTAGTAATCGGTAATTCTGATTATTCAAATGTAGGGAAATTGAATAATCCTAAGAATGATGCTGACGATATTGCTAGTATTTTGAATAAATTAAATTTTGATGTTACAAAAATAATGGATGCAAATTTAATAGATATTCAAAAATCTGTTAATGATTTTTTACAGGCATTAGATGAATATGCTGTAGGGGTATTTTTTTATGCAGGGCATGGTATGCAAATCGACGGTAAAAATTTTATCGTTCCTATTGATTTAAAGTTAAGTGATAAAAGCAAGACAATGGTCTCTTGTTATTGTTTAAATTCGCTGTTAGAAGGTGCATCTTCATATAAGGGAAAAACATTAATATGTATATTGGATGCATGTCGAGATAATCCTTTTGCTATGGGGAGGGGATTTTTAACAGGCTTTGCGCCATTTAATAATCCACCTAAAGGTACTATGATTGCTTATTCTACAAGCGCTGACTGTAGTGCATTTGATGGACAATGTAGTAATGGATTATATACACAAGTTTTAAAAGATGCTATGCTTATTCCAAATTTGAAAATTGAAGAAATGTTTAAATTTGTTAGAAATAAAGTGTCAGAAATATCAATTAGCCAATACGGAGAAGAACAGCTTTCATGGGAATATTCTTCGTTAGTGGGAGACTTTTATTTTTCTGTTACGCCACAACCAGTCAATGAACAGGTTACTGATGAGAAAATATATGAATTCATATGTGCTCGTCGAAAATTTTATGAGAATGCTTCGGATAATATTTATGATATTGAATGTTTGCCATATATAGATGCCTATAATAAATATCATATACCAATTATTAAAATTTTACGTGCATATTCAAGAGTAGATTATCCAAAAAGAGGATTTCAGTTTTCGGATGCTACTATAGATCAGTTAAACAGCAATTATTTGTCATCATGGGGATTTATACAGAAATATGGTAGATGGTATTATAAAAATCATTACGTTGAGATGGGAGATTTATTGCCATTGCCCGAGGAATTAGAACCTAAACAACCTATTAATGGAAAGGAATTGAAGATTGAAGCTTCATTGAGCTGGAAAATGAATGATGGAAAGATAAGATTTCAAGTATCTTCTAATATTCCAGAGGAAACCCCATTAATGTTTACATTACGTGGCAAAGAATATACAGCTCAATGTAAATCTGTAGCAGGTAATAGAATTTCAATAAGTGAATGGTTTAGTGACAGAGATAATCCTATGAAAAATGGATTTTATACTATAGATGTGTCATGTCCGATATATAGTGTATTGCCAGAAAAGATAAAGAAAATATTTGGTGAACGTAATAGAAATATATGTGGACAATATGTTAAATTTGAACCAGTGGGAGGAAATACGATTCATTTTTCGTATGGATTAGTTCTTAAAAATAGTAAAGTTCAAGTTATTGATATGCAACAAAGAATCTCAGCATTATAATGAATGTGGTTTTATACAAGAAAACATGGCAGATTGTAACTGGTTAAAGTGAATTGGGCGTATGGAATTTTTAAATCCATACGCCTTTTAAACAAGAGAGTTGTAAGAGCATATTATCTACTCAATGATGATTATAATTCCATATCATATGACCTTTTCTTAGCTCTGGCAGGCTGATTTCGCCGCATCTCCTGTTTCCTCTGATATTCAAGTTCCCAGGCACGATGGGAAAAAACATCAGGATCTTCCACATTGAGATAATCTACCTCATTGGCGGCAATATCACGGCGGTGATAGTCATAATACTTACCAAAAGTACCTTTGAGCTGCTCGATCAGCTTATCCCGGAAATCAGGACGTATCTGGATTCTGGTGTCCAGCAATTCTGTATACTGTTCAGGTTCAAGACGGAATTTTTCTTCCCGAAAAGCGGTGGCATCTTTTTCAAGCTGTTTTTTGAGCGAGATGTCCTGAGAATCTAGGATATCAAGATTGTTATTCATCTGGTCGTATTTCTTGGATAGATTCGTCATATCTTTATCGGTAGAGCATTCTGCCTGGAAGATTAGCTGCTCTTTCCTTGATTTCAGTTCTTCGATTTCTTCGGTAATAGTGGTAAGCTGCTGATTTAATTTTATATGCTGGATGGGATTCAAAATACTGGTTTTATCCTTTTGTACATTCAGTTCTTTCCGTTCCGTAACTTTAGCTTTGAGTTTCTTTTTAACGGTGTTGTATTTATTCAGTATTGGATTAAAATGATTCATCCAGTCATGGATCACTTCTTTTTGCATCTCATTATGAAGTAAATGATACTGTGTAAAAATCATATGATTGCGGATTGCTTCTAACGTTTCAGCTATTATTGGAATAGACTTTTCTACAGCTTCAGCCAGTTTTGCTACCTTTGCTTTTAATTCTCGGAGCATTTTGTTATCCGCACGAATCTGACGGTTGATTTCACAGCGGTCTGCTATCATGCCTTTCTTTTCCATATTCTGGGCAATGTAGCCTTCATGGATGGTTGGCTGTTCGGTGATTCCCTGATCTGCAAAGCTGCGGTGATCAATGGTAGCATTTATCTGATTACGTGCAAGCATTTTTATTTACGGCATCTGCCCAGTTTGCCCGCCAGATACAAAGTTGTTCATCACTGTTCCATTGTTCGGAAATAGGATTCTGTCTGCCATATCGGCTGCTCTTGGGGTGTTTATCAATCCGTTCATATCCTTTTTCCTGTGCAACAGAGGAAGTCAGATATTCTTTCTTTTTCCCAACTTTATAGCGATATTGCTTTTCCCATCCCTGTTTCTGAGCAGTTTTAATTCAGAAGCAGTAAAGCCTTTTTCTTGCCCGTCTTTTATACAGAGATATTCTTTTTCCGTTTTATACTGCCATGTTCCATTTTCATTTAATGGTCGGACAGTAAGAAGAATGTGTGCATGGGGATTGTGACCATCTGTATCGTGAATGGCAAAATCAGCACACATCCCCATATCTACAAAATTCTTTTTAATAAAATCCTGAAGAAGAGAAATATTGCTGTCTTTATCCAACTCAACGGGGAGTGCGACAACAAATTCTCTTGCCAGTCGACTGTCTTTGGTCTTTTCGGTTTCTTCCACAGCATTCCAGAGTTGTTCCCGGTCATTCCATTCCGATGGAGCCATTGGTGGAAGCATCACTTCCTGATAGATTAGCCCATGCTTTCTAGTATAGTCATGCTGGATACCATCATAATCATTGTACATCCGGCTACAGCTCATATAAGCAGAAGCTGCGACAGCGGAACGTCCGGAACCACGGCTGACAACTTTGGCTTGCATATGATAAATTGCCATATCTGGCACCTCCTTTCGATGTTGCCTGCAACAGCGGATAAAGCCCTCGGCAGAGCGCACGAGCCCCGAAGGGGATACCACTGCCTGATTTATCAGGTGGTGAGTAAGTGCGCCCTTCGGGAGTAGAACTTGTGCGTTTACATTCCCCGTAGCCGGATCATCAGCTCCCGTTTCAGGGAATCTAAATCCATTTCTTTAATATGGGGAACAATACTTTCCAGAATGGCTCCTTCCTGGACTAATCGGTGTGTTCTGGCATCACGTTCTTTTTTGCGATTTCTTGCTTCGGCTTCTTCCTGGCGGTGTCTTGCCTGTAAAAGTGCTTTTTCTTCCGGTGTCATGATTCTTTTATCTGCCATATCTGGCACCTCCTTTTTATGCCCGTATCCGGGCAGTTTTGGTTTTAAAATCTTTTGGTTTGGTACTATGGTTTTAGATAACTGACAGTGGCATATTTCTGGTAATAAATGAGGGAAGAAAGTAGTACCACTGTCAGTGAAAAGTAATCATTGTGTTATACTTCTTCGAGTCAATTCTGGTTCGGAGCATGATTGTTCAACAGGATTTTTTTCGCCTGTTTTAAATTAGCTGTTGCATTGTCCTGACGAATATTCCGGTTATTGATACGGACAGGAATACATCTCTCCAGAATACGGTCATAAATTCGTTTGTGTGCGATATCAGCGGCGTTATTCAGCTCGGATAAAGTGAGATTGGTCGTTATGATCAGAGGCTTTTTACTGCGGTAACGACTGTCGATCACATTGAATACCTGTTCCAGTGCAAAGTCAGAGTTCCGCTCAATTCCGAGATCATCAATAATCAGAAGACTGTAGCGGTTTAAGCTGTTGATGAACTGGTTTCTGTTTTCAAAATGCATTCCGGTAAGGGTATTCAGAATCCGGGAAAAGTTGGTCATCAGTACAGGAACGCCTTTTTCCAGAAGGGCATTGGCAATGCAGCCTGCAAAAAAAGATTTTCCAGTACCGACATCACCCCAAATAAGAAGTCCGGAAGCGTTTGCTTTCATCTCTTCCCAGTTACTTACATAATTGTGTGCCAGTTTTATTTCCGGATTGATGCCGTTATCCCTGGCAAAAGTGTAGTCATAGAGTGCTTTGTCCTGTAAGCCGCTGGTTTTAAGATGCTCTATTTCCATTTGTTTTTCATGAAGTTTTCTCTGGGTCTCTTCCTGCTCAAAGATTTCCTGCTGGCATTTACAGCGGATGGAAGGAATAAGAACCTTTCCCTGTAATTCATGCCGGCATTGTCTTGGCGTATTGCATTTGGAACAGTAGATCAGGTGGTCTGTTTCGTTAAAATATTCATCAGGCTGAAGTTCTCTGTTTGGTGTTATAGCATTTTCTTTTTCTGTAAATCTTGTCATAGTGTTTCGTATTCCTCACTTTCGTAATTCCTTTGCCGGGAAGCAGGATGATCCTGTCTTGCCCAACTGATGATGGTAGCTGCATGGTTCTGATATTGCTTTCCGGTAGAAGCCATATAACCGGATAAGCGTTCAATATAATCCTGCCAGTCAGGGATTGTTTGCCGGATATCTTCAAGCTCTTTTTCTGACAGAAAAACATTTTGAAATTTTCCATAGGGTGAGAGTGGATCCTTACTCCCTCTTTTTTCTAAGTTGTTCTTTTTTATCTCTTTCTTATTACCAGACAGTTTTCTGTCTGTATCAGGGAAAGAATCCTGTCTGTCAATAGGACAGTTTTCTGTCTGTCTTAGGGAAAGAAATCTGTCTGTATAGTGGATGGTTTCTTTTGGGAGTTTTACATAAATCCGATTAGGCTGTCCGGGTCCCTGCCGTTTTCGGAAGATAAGCTCCTGTTTTTCCAGTACTGCCAGAGCAGTTTTAACAGTCATCTGGCTTTTATGGAGAACTTCTGCCAGTGCTTCAATCGTAAAGTAAATGAACACATGACCATCTGTATCTGACCAGCCCTCATTTTTCTGGGAAAGCCTTGCCCGGTCGAGCAGGATAATATAAAGCATTTTGGCAGTTTCGTTTATTTCCATGTCCAGAAGAAAACGGGGAAACATCATATAAGATGGCAGGCTTGTGTCTGCTGTCAGAAAGTCCGTCATGTGTTCACCTCCAATCACAATGGTTTATTCTCCAAGAAAATCCCAGTCTATATCACGATCCGGCTGTTCTTTTTCAGGAGCTGGAAAGGGCATCCTGATGGGGGATTCCCTTTCCAACATGCCTGCAGTCAGCCCGGACAGAAAAATCGGCAATGACTGTTTCAGGCTGTGTTCTACTGCTTCTACAATCTGTTTCACAAAAAGTTCTTCCCGTTCCCTTGTTTCCAGATAGGGATCAGCCTGAGTGCGGTAGTAGCGGTCAAAATAATCGACCAGTGCAAGGGAGATTACCTGGCTGTAAGATTTAAAATTCTGTCTGTCCATCGTCTGTAAATATTCCCAGGCTCTCCGCTGCTGGTCTTTGTCCAGATTAAATCGCAGGTTTGTGTTGCGGATATGGTTCTGCATGGCTTATCCCCTCCTTTTCAGGCTCATATAAGCCAGAGATTCATAACCTTTGGCAGTGGCACAGATATCATCAAGGATGGTAACTCGTGATTTGTCATACGCTCCAAAGTTACGGATCAGGCATCCACCGCCTCCGACCACATACAGGCGCATCAGGCCAGGATTGTATTCATATTTGCGGAGCGTGGCAAAAAATATCTGTGACATACTGTCTGGCAACAGCAGTAATACAATCCAGATAAGACGCTGAAATGTCAGCGGTTCCAAACCGCAGAATCTGCTCTACGGTAGATTCTTCAATCTTTACTCCGAAGTTGTCCAGAACAGCGTTTTTAGCGGCAATCATGCATTGGTTTACGCCAAACTTTTCTGTCCAGCACCGGCTTTCCTGTGCTTTCTTATTATTGATATACAGAATGTTCATGGTTCCGTTGCCGATATCTGCAAGAAGATTTGTCCCCTTGAAATCTCCAAGTCGGTTTACGATAGCCGGATATCCCTGCGGGTAAAGGCTGCATCCCACAAAACGGAGATGATACTCTTTGCTGTTAAATCGGTAATGGACTTCTGGATTCTGGAGCAGATAGGAACGGAAATCTTCTCTCTGGTTTCTGATCCATGTCAGAGGAAGCCCGGCAGCCAGATGAACGTCTGCTTCACGGATGGAAAAGACATTCAGTTCCCTTGCAATCGCCATGAGAGTTAGAAGATAATATTCTTCGTCCATAGCTTTATCCGGGATAAATTCTTTGTGTCCTTCGCCAATCCGGTAGTAAATGCCGTTATATTCCAGAATATTTCCGGTGAAGATTGGTTCTGTTTCATAGGCTTTGATTCCGGTTGGTGTGACGGTATTTGCTGTTTTCATGTTGCCGTAGCCGTGATCTACAGCAATGATTTTTGTGTTTCTGAGTTCTCGCATAAAAAACACCTCCATTTTCGTATTGATTAATTCAGCAGGCTGTACCGGTGTGGTACTGCTTTGCTGTGAGATAAGCATACGAAAGTTGGAGGAAAAAGACATTGAGGGAAAATTGAGTTGGAATTGAAAAATAGGATATAATTTTGTAAAATAGAGCAATTTCTTTAGTTTTTTATAGCCCTGCATTTTTTTGTTATAAACGTTCATTAAATGTTGACATGTTATTATATAAATGGTAAAATTGTACAATAAAATGTGGAAAGTTGGATGGAATTTATTGAATTATAATAAAACTAATCGTACTTAACTGGCGGCTTATGTATTTGTAGAACTTAGAATAATAGAAAATTTAAAATATTATCAATTTTTACAGCTGTTGCAATGCTTTCAGTAGGAACAACAGTTTTTGCAAGTCCTTAACTGTTGTTTGATAAGGAGTGTAGTTTTATACAAATAGTGATATTATTGCAAAAACTAGGATTTTATAAAAATAAAAAATCAAGTCTATAGCTGTTTGAAGTGAGGAGAAAAGCGTATGAGAAATGTGTTGGCAACGGACATAAAAAACAATATTCGAAGCATTCGCTTTATTTTGGGGATTTTTTCTAATCGTTTCGGCTACCCTGATGTCTGAGCATGAGATGTTGCAGAAGATCATAAATGCAGGCGGATCTGCAGAAGGACCAGGCTGGTTCGTAGCATACACCTATTGTATGAACAGCGTTAATATGCTTCTGTTTGTTCCCATTGCCGTTGCTTTTGCGGGTGGAGAGAATACGGAGGCTGAGCTGCACAGTCGTTTTTTTCTGTTCAGTTATATCCGTTCAGGGAGAAAACAGTATCTCGTAGGAAAAGCAGCAGGATTGTTGGTCTCCGGAGGTTTGACAGCTTTTTTAGCCATGGTGTTCCTTCTTGTAATCTGTATACTGAGGTTCGGTCAGTATCCTTCTCTGATTGACGGAAATTATGAGATGGCAGTGCTTGTGGGCAGAACGGCGGTAAGCTTTCTGAGATTGTTTTTAAATGGCGCTTTTTGGGCGCTAATTGGCGGTACGTCGGCTGTCATAACAAAAAATCGCTATATGTCCTATGCCGTTCCTTTTATTCTTTATTATGTCCTGACCGTATTTCAGGAGCGTTACTATCAAAAAGCATTCTTTCTGAGTCCCCGCTATTGGGCGGCGTCTATTTACTACAATGATATCTTCTGCATTGCTATATTAGCGGTTGGAAGTTTTTTAACGGCACTGATCTTTATGTGCGCAATAGAAAGAAGGTTGCGGTATGCGTGATATTAAACAGGCTTTTTGGATTGCAGGCCAGAATTTCTATGGATGGAAAAAAAGTCCGAGGATCTGGATGACCTTTATTTTGGCAGCTATATTATGTCTGATGCTGTCGGATCAGATTATTTCCCATGCGATAAAATATGAGACAATCCTTCAGGTATTCGAGCCGTTTATTTGGACATATGGGGATGCATCCTCTGTTATGCTGTCCTCCCTGCTTTTAATCCTGCTCTTTGCGGACATGCCATTTATCAGTCAGGCAACTCCGTATTGGCTTGTACGCACAAAACGGAAGATATGGCTTGCGGGTCAGATTATCTATGTGATCCTGGCGACTGTGATCTATAATATTTTTTTGGCTGTGATGCTTGGAATTATGGGAGCTCCCTTTTCCTTTACGGGAAATGTGTGGAGCGAAACAGCGGCAATGTTGGGCTATGGCGGTGGGGAGAGCATAACCGTTCCTGTTTCCATAAAAACAATGGAAAGCTCAATCCTTATATGTGCGCAGCATAGTTGTTTGGACTTGTACTTTTTATATACTCTTTTTTATCGCAGTTCTCATG
>ENA-OQJT01000108-OQJT01000108.1-human-gut-metagenome-genome-assembly--contig:-NODE-108-length-19534-cov-1.128716_pt1 | contig 19534 bp, 19 predicted proteins | sample MGYA00242612_ERZ504779 | MGnify/ENA primary metagenome ERZ504779 (study PRJEB26092, sample SAMD00036366) | human gut metagenome | host: Homo sapiens | study: EMG produced TPA metagenomics assembly of...
TACCTGGCGCTACTTGTCTGGTGCATTTTATTCAAATTCGCTCTGCGCCCGGAAGAAATTCCGCACCTGCGGGGGATTAATCTGATTCCGTATGCGGCGTCGGTTGTGGTGAACGGGAAAGTGCAGATTAGTGAAATTATCGAAAATATGCTGGTCTTTCTGCCGTTCGGCCTCTGCATCTCAGCCTTCTATCCGGACAGCGAAATCCAGAACCGCATTCTCCTTGCATCGGGACTGAGCCTGTTTTTTGAGGTGACGCAGTATATTTTTGCGATCGGCGCGAGTGATATTACGGATGTGATCGATAATACGCTTGGCGCGGTGATCGGAATTCTATTGTATCTGGGGATGAAAAAAATCTGGAAAGAGAAGACGGGAAAGATCATTACCATTCTGGGAGCGGTGCTGGAAGTGCTGTTTCTGGCGTTATTGTTTTTTACGTTTGCGGCGAATAGGATGTTTTAAGATTGGAATTCAGGAAAGGATAGTGTATAATCGAGAAAAGGACAAATTCCGAAAGCAGGTGTGATGGATGGAAAAAGTAATCAGTATAGGAAAACAGAATTTTGCATCCTTAAGGGAAAACCATTATTTCTTTGTGGATAAATCTCACTTCATCAAGGACTGGTGGGAAAACGGGGATGAAATCACCTTGATCACCCGCCCCCGCCGCTTTGGCAAGACACTGAATATGAGTATGCTGGACTGCTTTTTCTCTAATAAATATGCCGCCCGGGGCGATCTGTTTGAAGGACTTGGCGTTTGGAAAGAAGAAAAATATCGGGAACTGCAGGGAAAGTATCCGGTGATCTTTTTGAGTTTTGCAGCCGTGAAAGCAGATCAGCTTTCGGAAGCAAAAATTCAGATCAAACAGCAGATTGCGAGAGTGTATGAAGAAAACCGTTATCTTCTGGATGGGGATCTGCTGAGCGGAAATGAGAAGAAAGCATACAACGAGGTCAATCTGCATATGGGTGATGCGGAGGCCGCAGCGGCACTCAATAATATGAGTATGTATCTGGCGCGGTATTACGGCAGAAGAGTGATTATTCTGCTGGATGAGTACGACACGCCGATGCAGGAAGCGTATGTCCATGGCTACTGGGCGGAATTTACAACGTTTGTGCGGAGTCTGTTTAATGCGACGTTTAAAACGAATCCTTATCTGGAACGTGCGATGATGACCGGAATCACGAGGGTTTCGAAAGAAAGTATTTTTTCTGACTTAAATAATCTGCGTGTGGTGACGACGACATCGGATCTGTATGCGGACTGTTTTGGATTTACCGAAAAGGAAGTTTTTGCATCTCTGGACGAGTTCGGAATGGGAGACAAAAAGGACGTTGTGAAGCAGTGGTATGATGGATTTATCTTTGGCGGACACCGCGATATCTACAATCCATGGTCGATTACCAATTATTTAAAAGAAAAGAAATTGCGCCCGTACTGGGCAGATACGAGTTCGAACGGTCTGGTGGGAAAGCTGATCCGCACCGCCTCGCCGGAAATCAAAGAGTATATGGAAGATCTACTGAACGGACAGGCAGTCACGGTGAACTTTGATGAGCAGATGGTGTTTGAACAGCTGGATTACAATGAAAATGCAATCTGGAGTCTGCTTCTCGCGAGCGGTTATCTGAAAGCGGAAGAGGTGGAGTATCGCGGAATTACTTTGAAGCCGTGGTATCAGCTCCGTATCACCAATCTGGAAACGGTGAGCATGTTTGATGATATGTTCCGCGGATGGTTTGAAGCATCGGAAGCGGGGTACAGCAGCTTTGTGAAAGCACTGATGCAGGGTGATCTGGAAGCGATGAATTATTATATGAATAAAGTGTCCCTTGCGACCTTCAGCCATTTTGATGTCGGCGGGGAGAACAGTGAAAGCCTGGAGCCGGAACGATTCTATCATGGCTTCGTCCTGGGACTGATGGCAGAACGCGCAGAGTGTTATCAGATCCGGTCGAATCGGGAAAGTGGATTTGGACGGTATGATGTGATGATGATTCCGAAGAATAGAGAAAAAGATCCGGCGATTATTATTGAATTTAAAGTCTGCAGCCGGGTAAAAAAGGAGACACTGGAAGATGCGGTGCAGGAGGCTTTAAAACAGATCGTGGATAAAAAATACGACGCAGAACTGGTGGCCCTTGGCGTGCCGCAGGAAAGGATCCGGCATTATGGGTTTGCATTTGCGGGGAAGAATGTATTGATTGGAGCAGAATGAGAGAAACGGGTGATGAAGGTCATCCGTTTCTTTTGGCGTAAAATGGTATTCCTATTGACTCACTATGATATAGATAGTATGATAAATTTAATTTTTAAAAATTTTATTTTTACGTGAGGATATTTTATCTATGAAACGATTTTCTTCCACTACCTTAAAACTGCTTTCGTAAAATCCATCCCGATTTTCTGCAGCTACGTTTTCGTCAGCATGGCCTACGGCATGATGATGGCATCCGCCGGCTTTCCCTGGTATGATTCACTGCTGGTAAGTCTGACGGTCTATACGGGCGCGTTCCAGTTCGTTCTGATTACGTTTCTTTCTAGCGGCGCTTCCCTCATCACCATTGCGCTCACTGCACTTCTGATGAACAGCCGCCAGAGTTTTTACAGCATTACCTTCCTGAAGGAATTCAAACAGATGGGGCGCCGCAAGCTGTACATGATTCACACGATGACCGATGAGACATACGCCGTAAACTGTACCTTAGATCTTCCGAAAAAAGAAAAAGAGGACACCATGTTCCTCGTCGCTCTGTTCAGCCGCTGCTATTGGATAGTTGGTTCGGTTCTTGGCGGCATTTAGGCCAGATCATTCCATTTGACCTGACGGGCCTTGATTTCTGTATGACAGCCCTGTTTCTCATTATCTTCATTGACCAATGGGAAAAGCAGAGAAGCACACGCTGTCGCTGTCTCCGCTCTGATCACCTTCGGACTCCGTGCACTCCCGTTTCTTGCATTTTCCGGCAGCCGTAAAATGCCCGCATCACTCGAACGACTCGGCCAGGCACTGCCGTCTGCCATCATGGCGGTACTGATCATTTACTGTATGAAAGATATTCCCACCGGCGGTATCTCTGCCGCAGTACCGAAACTGCTCGCAGCAGCGGTCGTTTTTATCACCTACAAATGGAAACACCAGACCCTCGTCTCCATCCTTCTTGGAACCATTTCGTATATGATGCTTCTGCGTCTCTTTTAAAAAGAAACGGTGCAGTTCTGAATTCATGGCAGAAATTCAGAACTGCACCGTTTTTCTATTCTCTATATGCATTAGAAGGATTGGCAATTATTCGATGACTTCGTACTCTCCGTCGCCCGTCTTTTTGAATAACGGAAGCTTCTGCAGAAATACAATATCTTTTCGATCAGCAGCATCGCCCTCAGCAAGGATCGCTGCTTTTTTTACAACCTCTGCACTGGCATTCGCCATCAGGCATTCCAGTGCGTGCAGGGACTCGCCGGTGGAAATGACATCATCCAGCAGGCAGACACGTTTGCCGCGGATTTTATCTGCGTCTTTTCCATCCAGATAAAGATGCTGCTCACCCGCTGTTGTAATCGAATGAACGGATGCGGAAACCACATCTTTCATGTAGGATTTTGTGCTTTTTCGTGCAACGATAAATTCTTTATGGCCCAGCTCTTTGCTTACTTCATACGCTAGGGCAATACCTTTCGCTTCTGCGGTGACAATGGCATCGACTTCTCCGATTTTTGCGGCCAGCTCCGGCGCACATGCACTTACCAGCTCGGTGTCACCAAGGACAACAAAGCTTGCAAACGCCATCTCCTCACTGATCGGGATAAATGGAAGTGTTCTTTTCACTCCGCAGAGCTCCATGCTGTATTCTTTCATACGATTTTCCTCTTATGTTACTGAATTTATAATCCAAGCAGTTTTGCAGCAACACCGGCCAGCATTCCGAGGAACGGGTTTGTTACTGCAGTGACAACCATTGTGGTTCCGCCGACGGCTGCATTGACAGCGAAGGCAGACGGCGCATCCAGTACAACGGTTTTGAAGATACCGAGTACAAACAGGAAACCTGCGATCGAAGAAGACGGAACAAATTTTCCGATTTTCGGAAGCAGTTTCAGAAGCAGAATTACACCGATCACAACCATCATGATGACACCAGCCCATACAGCGTGCGGTGCATTGGCAGTTGCGGAAATGATTGCCTCAACCGGGGCTCCTCCGAAAAAGGAAGAAAACATATCGGCCAGGGAAGAAATCACGGTCAGGTTATCGACGTTGTAATTTCCACCGGTTGCCATTCCTGCGGTAATTCCGCCGAAGGAAATGTTGGAACCAATGTTCAGGCAGACCATACCGAGTGCGCCGAGAATTACGTCGGCATTGATTGTAAATTTCTGGCGGACAAATTTATCATCCTCTACGACAATGCTGGATTTCTCTTTGTTGAAAAATGCATTGGCAATGCAGGATGCTACAACGGAAATGACGATGGTATAAACCAGGGTATTGGCACTGTCTTTGGTAAAGTAATAGGTGATCAGTGCTGCGGCCAGGGAAACACCGCCGGAAATGGCATCACTCTTGATCATATCGATCGCGGCCTTTACCAGAATGATACCGACACCGGCCATCATTCCATAGGCAACATCCTCACCTACAAAGTTTACGATTTTTGTCAGCAGTCCAAACACTCCGATCAGAGCCATAATCACACCGCCGATAAAAATCATCGTACAGCGTTCCGAACGGTCTTTTCCAGCCGTTCCGGCGTAAGTGATCGTCTCCGCCTGGAAGGAAATTGGTGCGACACTCTGCGTAATCGTATTGCCCACCGCACCAACAAAGAATGCCAGCGCCGTCGGAACCGATGCAAATCCAAACGTCAGAGCAAGAAGACCCTGCGGCAGACCATTCAGCACAACGCCGATGATTGCCAGAAGATCTGTTAAAATGGATTTCATACTAAATACTCCTCCTCACTATGAAATATGTCGTTTTGAAGCAAAGAGAAGTGTAGCACCAAAACCGGTCAAAGTAAACCAGATCAGTCATGAAAAGTTTTTGTCAGTGATAATAAGTCAATCTTATATACAAAATATTATTATTTCTGTGTGCTAATAAATCAAGAGGATTTTTAAATGTCTGCATAACCAATAATCAATAGTTACAAAACTGGGTGCCATTATTTGGAATTGTGCATATAGAAGCGAAGAAAAAGATTTGCTATACTGAAGCTGTATGAGGGTTTTTATCACAGTTATAAGAAACGGAAAGGGGATTTTTACTTATGGCAATTACAGAGACAAAAACAAAATATGGACAGGTTCATGGTGTGCAAAAAGACGGCTACACGGTATTCCGCGGCGTTCCGTACGCAAAGCCGCCGGTAGGCGAAAAACGATTCTGCCCGCCGGAAGAGCCGGCGTGCTGGGAGGGCGTTTATAAGGCGGATCATTTCGGATGCGTCTGCCCGCAGACCGAGCATGAGCCGGACTCCTTCTATGGAAAAGAATTTTATCTCGACCCGGAATTCGGCATGAAGCAGAGTGAGGACTGTCTGTACTTAAATATCTGGACACCGGCAAATACAGTGGATGAAAAACTGCCGGTTGCTTTCTGGATTCACGGCGGCGCGTTTATGCACGGCTTCAGCCACGAATCCGAATTTGATGGATCTGCTTACTGCGAACGCGGCGTGATTCTCGTTACGATCAATTACCGTCTCGGTGCTTTCGGATTTCTGGCACATCCGTGGCTGTCCGAGGAGAGCGGTGTCGGAAGAAGCGGAAACTACGCGATTCTCGACCAGATCGCAGCACTGAAATGGGTAAAAGAAAATATCGCAGCATTCGGCGGCAACCCGGAAAATATCACCGTATTCGGCCAGTCCGCGGGATGCATGAGCGTACAGACACTCGTCAGTTCTCCGCTGACTGAAAACTGGATCAGCAAAGCCATTTTCCAGAGCGCCGGCGGCTACGACACCGGACTGAACCGCGATATGCCGCTTTCCGAGGCAGAAACCATCGGCCAGGAATTTGTAGAGCTTAGCGGAGCAAAATCGCTGGAAGAACTGCGTGCGATTCCGGCTGAGAAAATTGTGGAGCTGCAGGAGGAGTTTGGCCGCGTAAATCCATCGAGAATGCTGAGCTTCGTACCGAACATCGACAATCATCTGCTGACCTGCGGCTATAACGATGCCGTAACCGAAGGAAAAATCAAGGACATCCCATATATGCTCGGTTCAACTGCAGACGACATCGGTGTGTTCCCGGAGATGAAAGAAAAAGGCGAGCACGGCGGCATCTATAAGGGATGCATCAACTGGAGCCTTGCGCTGGAAAAACTCGGAAGAAAACCGGCTTACGTTTACTACTTCACCCGTGCCCTGTTAGGTGACGACGCCGGAGCGTTCCATTCCTCCGAACTCTGGTACATGTTCGGAACCCTGGGCCGAAGCTGGCGCCCGAAAACCGAAGGCGACTATGCCCTCAGCAAAGAAATGATGGACGACTGGACCAATTTCATGAAAACCGGAAACCCGAACGCAGAGGGAAAAGACGACTGGAAACCATGCACAAAGGACGACCCGTATGTGCAGGTGCTGGATGTGAGAAAATAAGCAGAAGGAAATAAAAAATGGCAATCGAATATCAAATACTTATCCCAGAGGAACTTGATGCAGTATAAACTGTAGATAGCAACTGGAAAGTCAGGAACACAAACAGAGCAGCATTTTACCGGCGTGTGAAAGGTAAAAATGCTGCTCTTTTTGCGTGGCAGAATCAGTCGTCCAGATCGTTGCGCTCGCGGAAGATCTGATAAATGGTGTCGATCAGTTCATCGTCATCGAGGCCTTCGAACTCGGCTTCGTTGACATCGAGATTCTCGGAAATGATGCGCAGAATGTGTACCGGTTCGTCATCGCCGCCGTCGGCCGGATAGAGAACTGCGTACTCATCCTCCTTGTATTCTACGATATCCAGAAGCTCAAAACGGACAGAATTTCCGTCCTGATCGGTAAGGACAATAAGATTGGAATCCATAATTGCAATATCCTCCTTGGTGTGTTATTTGCCGCTCAAAAACATGCAAATTTAAAAATTATTATACTATGAGGAAGTGAATTTGAAAAGAAAAAAGTGACTGGCGTGATACGCTTGATATTTTGCGCTGATACGGTATAATGACAACAGAGTAAAAATTGGCGGCTGTGGCCGTGCCCATGCCCGGAAAAATTGGGGGAAAGGAAGAATTTATGAATTATCAGGTATTAGATGTCGAAGTAAAAGATACAGAAGAAACTGCAAAATTATATACGTATTTTCTGGACAACTCGCGTGAGATTGCTCCGGAACGCGTGCGTCCGGTCATCGTGATCTGCCCGGGCGGCGGTTATGAATGGGTGTCCGAGCGTGAGGCAGAGCCGATTGCGCTGAAGTTTGTCGGAGCCGGTTACCACGCTGTTGTTCTGCATTACAGTGTTGCTCCGGCAGCTCACTATCCGACGGCACTCCGCCAGCTTGCCTGGACCGTTGCACATCTGCGGGAGCATGCGGCAGAATATCATATTGATCCGAACAAAGTAGTAGTAGCGGGATTTTCCGCAGGCGGCCATCTGGCAGCATCGTACGGTGTGTTCTGGAAAAAGAAAATATTCCTTGCAGAAGAACTTGGCGTAGACGCAGAGCAGCTTCGTCCGAACGGTCTGCTGTTATCCTACCCGGTTATCACATCCGGTCCGAAAGCGCACCGCGGATCCTTCACCAATCTGCTGGGAGACCGGTATGATGAGCTGGTAGACGAGATGTCTCTCGAGAATCAGGTCAGCCTCGATACGCCGAAGACCTTCCTGTGGCATACCGCGCCGGACGACTGCGTGCCGGTAGAAAACTCCATTCTGTTCTTTACTGCACTGCATGCACTGGAGATTCCGGTAGAAATGCATATTTATCCGGTCGGCGGCCACGGCCTTGGCCTTGCAAGCGAGGAGACACAGAGCTATGAATACCAGAACGCAGTACGCGAAGAGTGCCAGAGCTGGATTTCACTGGCACTGAGCTGGATGCAGCATTTATAAAAAATGTCCCAGAAGGGAGAACAAAGATGAAAGTATTAATTGTAGTAGATATGCAGAATGATTTTATCGACGGAAGTCTCGGCACGAAAGAGGCGGTCGGGATTGTTGACCGCGTTGCAGAGGTGATGGATTCGTTTGACGGAGCTGTTATCTGCACCAGAGATACCCATTTTGCGGATTATCTGGAAACGTCCGAGGGCAGAAAACTTCCGGTAGAGCATTGTATCGAAGGGACGAAGGGTCATGCACTGCAGGATACAATTCAGAAAATGGCGGAGAAAAAACAGGCCGTGGTGATGAATAAAATCACCTTCGGTGCAAAAAATCTGCCGGAGGAGATCGAAAAACTGGCAGGCGGCGTGCCGGAATTCATTGAACTCGTGGGACTCTGCACCGACATCTGCGTGATTTCCAATGCCATGCTGCTGAAAGCATTTTATCCGGAAGTGCCGATTTCGGTCGATGCATCCGCGTGCGCGGGCGTAACGCCGCAGAGTCATAAAAATGCATTGGAAGCTATGAAAATGTGCCAGATTGACATTGTAAACGAATAGACGGAAAAGAGGAAAAATTATGAGCACAACAAGATTATTTGATCAGGATGCGTACCTGGGTGAATTTGAGGCAACCGTAGAACGGAGCGTCTGCGAGGGCGGCATGTACCGCGTGCTGCTGGATCAGACCGCATTTTTCCCGGAGGGCGGCGGCCAGCCGGCAGATGAGGGAACACTGGATGGAATTTTTGTAACGGATGTACAGGAAATCGACGGCGAAATCTGGCATACCGTGGAAGCACCGCTCGAGCCGGGCAAAACGGTAGTTGGAAAACTTGACTTTGAAAAACGTTTTTCCAATATGCAGAATCATTGCGGAGAGCATATCGTGTCAGGTATCGTGCATCGGATTTACGGTTTCAACAACGTTGGATTCCATATGGGAAGTGATGTCATTACCGTTGATTTTGACGGCGTTCTGACCGAGGAGCAGCTCTACGATGTGGAGCAGGAGGCAAACGAAGCCGTGCTTCGAAATGTTCCGGTTACGATCAGTTATCCGTCAAAGGAAGAGCTGGAAACCATGGATTACCGGAGCAAAAAAGAGATCGAGGGCCAGGTGCGGATTGTGACGATCGAAGGCTGCGACAGCTGTGCGTGCTGCGGAACCCACGTTGCAAAAACAGGGGAAATCCGTCTGATCAAAATCTTAAGTGCCCAGAAATACAAAGGCGGCGTCCGCGTGACCATGCTTTCCGGTGAAAAAGCGTATGCGGATTACTGCTAAAACACATCAATACCCTCGGCATTGCACGTTTACTTTCTGTAAAACCGGAAGAAGCCGGGGATGCTGTCGTACGGCTGAAACAGAAAAATATTGAGATGAAAAAAGAAATCAAACAGCTCAAAAAAGAACTGTATGCACTGCAGGGAGCACCGGAGAGAAAATAATGGCAAAAGAAAAAGAAATCAAAACAAATGCAATGCGGATTCTGGACCGCCAGAAAATCAAATACGAAGTTCTTCAATATGAATGCGATGAATTTATCGACGGGCTTCACACAGCAGAGAAAACCGGCGCGCCGGTCGAGCAGTCGTTTAAAACGCTTGTGGCACAGGGAAAAAGCAAGCAGTATTATGTGCTGGTGCTTCCGATTGCAGAGGAAGTAGACCTGAAAAAAGCCGCAAAAGCGGTGGGGGAGAAATCCATCGAGATGATCCATGTCAAAGATATCACTGCAGTCAGCGGATACGTCCGCGGCGGATGCAGCCCGATCGGAATGAAAAAACAGTATCCGACCGTGATTCAGGAATGTGCGGCGAATTTTGACAAGGTTTACGTGAGCGGGGGAAGAATCGGAACCACGCTGTGCATGGCGCCGGAGGATCTGAAGAAGGTCAGCAGAGCGGAGTATGCGGATTTTATTCAGTAAAAACAGAAAAAACTGTATGGAAGCAGACCAGAACGAAGAAAAAAGTTCTGGTCTGTTTCTTTTTGCTGTGATGCGGCTGGAAAATTTCTTTCAAAAAAGGATCATAAAATAATAGCCAAAAAGCAGCGGTGAAATTGCGATACGATTCTACGAATCCGCGAAAAACGGAAAACCTTTCACACGATTTTTCTTTTTGGTGTGAGAAATTTTCATCCCGTTTTTGGAGGCAATTCACAAACCGGAAAAAATTGCCGAAAACCGCTGGACAAATCGAAAAGAGGCAACTATAATGACCTCACAATCAAGTTGACCCAAACGAAACGGGAGGTGAGAGACAAAATGTCTTTGCAGCACTGTCTGGTACTGACGGTTGCGACAGGGGCGGTATGGATGGATTTAAGAACACGCAGAATTGCAAATGAATGGATTATCACCGCATGGATCGCCGGGCTGGTTACACAGCTCATCCGCTATGGCGCCGCGGGAGCGGGTATTTTTCTTTTTGGGATGCTTTTCCCGATACTCGCACTTTACATTCTGTTCTATTTTCATATGCTGGGCGCGGGAGATATCAAACTCCTATCCGCTGTTGGAGGCTTTCTCGGTGTGCCAGCGATCCTGAAATGTATGATTGTGTCGTTCCTGTCTGGAGCGGTCTTATCTATCGGAATTATTCTCGTCTGCGGAAATTTACCGCAGCGTCTTACCAAATTTTTCAATTATTTCCAAACTTATTTTACCAAAAGAAAATACCAGAAAAAAAACAGAGCCGGTTCCCTATTACGATGGGAAGTGGGGCATGGAGTGCATCCATTTTTCCGTTCCCGTGCTGATGGGAGTGCTGCTCTGGATTGGGGGATTTTATTGAATACTGCAAAGAAAAAGAGTGTTTTTGCAGTCTGTGACACGGAAATGGAATATGCACGCAATTTTATGGAATATCTGAACCAGAAGAGAAATATTCCGTTCGAAGTGCATGCATTTTCCAGTGCGGAGATGTTTCTGGAGTTCGCAAAGAATAACGAAACAGAGATTCTTCTGATTTCGGATAAAGCGATGAAAGAAGAGATCCGCCGGTATCCGATCCGTCAGATTATCATTCTGTCTGAGGGCGTACACAGTCCGGTGCTGGATCAGTATCCGGCGGTCTACAAATACCAGTCGTCGGAAAAGGTGATCCGCGAGGTCATGGCGTGCTACGGCGTAGAAAATGGTGTCGATACATCGCCTGCACTGCTGCCGAAAAAGGAAATGCGTATTATCGGCATTTATTCGCCGGTCGGACGGACGCAGAAGACCTCGTTTGCCCTGACGATGGGGCAGATTCTGGCAAAAGAGCGGGCAGTGCTGTATCTCAATATGGAGAGCTATTCCGGATTTGAACGGCTGCTGGAATGCAGTTACGACAGGGGGATGAGCGATATTCTGTATTATGCGAGACAGGAAAATCAGGGCATCATCTACAAACTGGGCGGAATGGTCCAGTCGATGCAGAACCTGGATTATCTGCCGCCCGCCGCATCGCCGATGGACATTCAGACTGCAAAATATGAAGAATGGAAATGGCTGTTTCAGGAGATTGAGAAGAACAGCAGTTATGAAGTGCTGATTCTCGACCTCGGGGATGGCGTGGCGGATTTGTATCAGATCCTGGATTTTTGCAATGAAATTTACGTTCCGATAAGGAATGATGTGATTTCTGCGGCAAAAATGGAGCAGTTTGAAAATTTGCTGCGCCGGTGGGACTGCCAGTCGGTGCTGGACAAGATGCGGAAAATCCACGTTCCGTTCCACACGGCAAACCGGACGGGAAAAGCCTACTTTGAGGAGCTTGTCTGGAGCGAGCTGGGCGACTATGTGCGTCAGATTCTGCGGGACGGCAGAAGAGGAGAAGAAACATGACAATGCCGGAAATTCTGCGGAGAAAACTGATGGAGCGGATCGATATCGCATCCGAACCGGATGACGGAGAGGTTCTCGAAGAGATTGACGGTCTGATTTTAGGGGAAGAAGAAACACGGTATCTTCCGGTGGCACAGAAGGCGGAGCTGCGCAGACAGCTGTTCTACAGTGTGCGGAGGCTCGATGTCCTGCAGGAGCTGCTGGAAGATGCGGGAATTACCGAAATTATGGTAAACGGTTATCAGCATATCTTCGTGGAACGGAACGGCAGAATCGAGAGATACGGCAAAAGCTTTACCTCCGCAGAAAAGCTGGAGGATGTGATTCAGCAGATTGTAGGCCGGTGCAACCGCGTGGTGAATGAACAGAATCCGATTGTGGATGCACGGCTGGAAAATGGAGACCGCGTCAACGTTGTCATGAAACCGGTCGCATTAAACGGACCGATTCTGACCATCCGCCGCTTTCCGGAGCAGGCGGTGACGATGGAATTTCTGGTCTCCATCGGGAGTATTACAAAAGAGGCGGCAGAGTTTCTGCAGGCTCTCGTCCGGACCCGCTACAGCATGATGATCGGCGGGGCGACCGGATCTGGCAAAACGACATTTCTGAATGCGCTTTCCGCCTACATTCCAAAGGGCGAGCGCATCATAACCATCGAAGACAATGCAGAGCTGCAGATCCAGGGTGTGGAGAATCTGGTGCGGCTGGAAGCAAAAGAGGCAAATCTGGAATCAGGAACAGAAATTACGATCCGCGATCTGATCCGCGCAGCTTTGCGTATGCGGCCGAACCGCGTAATTATCGGCGAAGTGCGCGGAGCGGAAACGTTTGAATTATTATCCGCACTCAATACTGGGCATGCGGGATCTTTGAGCACGGCACATGCAAACAGCGTGAAAGATATGATTTCCCGTCTGGAAACGATGGTGCTGATGGGAGTGCAGCTCCCGTTGGAAGCAATCCGCCGCCAGATTGCATCGGGAATCGAAATTCTCGTGCATTTAGGACGCGGGGAGGATGGAAGCCGTCGGGTGGAGGAGATCGCAGAGATCACAGGGATGGAGGAGGACGAAATCAAAACGGTTTCTTTGTTTCGAAGAGAATATGGGAGAGGCCTGCAAAAGACAGGCGAACTGGTACACAGAGAAAAACTGGAGGGGAAACAGGATGAGAATACGTGAGGGAAGCCAGGTAAAGACGGGCATGGCAGAGGAGAAGGAGACGAAGGGGATCGACTATCAGACCTGGGAATTTACCGGTCGGGAATATCTCGAAATAGCGGGAATCAGTCTTGGGATTGCCGCCGCTGTGAACCTGCTCTGTTACCGGGCGTGGTGGGCATGCATTGCTGTGGTTCCGGTTGGAATCGTATGTTTTCACACGTATCGGAAAAACCGGATTCAGAGACGGAAAGAGGAGCTGTACGACAGCTTCCGGGATCTGATTGCGTGGATGCACACGGCACTGCGTTCAGGCTATTCCATGGAAAATGCAGTGCTGGAGGCGGCAGGACAGCTGGAACAGTCGCTGGGAAAAGAAAACATTCTGGTACAGGAACTGCGCCGGATGCGTCATAAAATGATGATTTCCGTGCCGGTGGAACAACTGTTTCAGGATCTTGCGGTGCGAAGCCGCATTGACGATATTGCGACGTTTGCAAGTGTACTGGTGATTGCGAAGCGGACAGGAGGAAATGTCTGCGAGATCTTTCAGAATACGTGGGATATTTTCTGTACGAGAATTGACACGATGCGGGAAATCCGTGCGGGCGTTTCTTCCCGGCGGTTCGAGCAGAATATTATGAGTGTTGTGCCGTTTGGAATTCTGGGATATGTACAGCTTTCCTTTCCGGAATTCTTAAGTGTGATGTATGGGAATGTAATCGGGGTTTTCTTCATGAGCGGATGCCTTGCCGTGTATCTGGCGGCATGGGTGCTTGGAAAGAAGATTCTGGACATTGAGTTTTAAGAAGCAATTGAAGTTTAAAAAGTAGACTGCGAATCATAACGATTCGTCCGCAAAAAAGGGGAGGAATCAAATGTTGTGGATTTGTCTGACCGCATGGGCGGGGCTGTTCATCTGGTATTTCCGGATGAGAAAAAAGGCGGAAGATCACAAATTGGTGAGACGGATTTTCTGCCTTGCAGCGACAGGGTTTATAGCGGGCACTGCACTCTGCCTTCCGATCGGAGTGCGAAAAGTTTCAGGAGATGAAAAAGCGGAACTTCAACTGGAACGGGGTGCCTTAGGCAGCCAACCGACAGAGGAAAAACTTGAGGTTTCTGTTGGAAATCAGAAACCGGAAAGAATTACACTGTCTGTACCTGCAAGAGCTTACAGCGCAGAAGAGATAGAAGAGGCGTTCAGTGCGGCGATAGAGGCGCTGGATGAAATCATCTTAGGTGAGAATCTGTCTTTTCATACGGTAAACAGAAACATGGATCTGGTTACGGAAATACCGGGAAGCCCGGTGGCGCTTAGCTGGGAAACAGACAGGCCGTTGTTGATTGACAGCCGGGGTTTGCTGTCAGACGAGATTCCCGAAGAAGGAGTGGAGGTTACGCTGAAAGCGGAACTGGAACTTCAGGGGGAAACAACAGAATATATACGGAAGGTTCAGGTCTATCCACCGGAGATAAAAGGGCGGGATGCGGTTCTTAGGGCACTGAAAAAAGCAGTGGAAAAAGAAAACGAAGCGCATCCCGAAGAAACAGCCTATTATCTGCCGGAGACACTGAACGGAGAAACTGTAACATGGTCAAAAGTGCCGGATCTGACAGGTCTGGAACTTATGGCACTTGCCGCGGCGGCAGGAGCAGTCTGCTGGGCGGCAAAAGGAAGGGAACAAGAAAAAGCAAGGCAGAAAAGAGAAGAACAGATGCTGCGGGATTATCCCGAGATTGTCAGCAAAATGGTTCTTCTTCTGGGTGCCGGGCTTGGGATGCGGAAAGTACTCGAGCGGATTGCAGTGGATTACCGGAAAAATCTGGCGCTTGGCGGGCAGAAACGTTTTGCTTATGAAGAGATTGTATTTACCTGCCAGGAGATGGAAAACGGTGTTTCCGAGCAGGAAGCGTACCAGCGCATGGGAATGCGTATGGGAACCGGAGCGTATCGTTCCCTTGCTGTTCTGCTGACGCAGAATCTGAAAAAAGGCAGTAAAGGACTGCTGGAATTATTGAAACAGGAATCGCAGGAGGCCTTTGAGGAGAGAAGAAGGCAGGCGAAAACAACAGGAGAAAAGGCATCGACAAAGCTTCTTCTTCCGATGGGCATGATGCTTGCGGTTGTATTGGTCATACTCACGGTTCCGGCATTTTTGTCCTTTTATGCATAGGGGATGTTTTTATCCCCACAACAAACAGCTGGTAAAGAGAGGAGGTGGGAATTATGAAGCTGATATCGGAGTTCTGGAAAGAGGAAGATGCGGTGGGTGTTGTGGAAGTGATTCTGATTCTCGTTGTGCTGATCGGACTCGTACTAATCTTTAAAAAGCAGCTTGTGAGTCTGGTCAATAGTCTGATGGAGAAGGTCACAAACCAGAGCAACACCGTATAAACGGGAAAATGTCCAATACGGAACTCCAAAGAAAAATTTAGAAGCCGGTACGGACCTATATGTCATTTGCATATCTGTGTCTCGGTATATCCTTTATCCGATCCACGGCATCTAAAGTTCGAAAAAGTAAAAGTAAAGTGGAAGGAGCTGTATCCCATGAGGGAAACAGAAAGACAGAAAAGATGGCAGCCGGAAGCATAACAGCATATTTGTGTCTCGTTCTGATACTGATGCTTTCCCTGATTTCCGGGACAATTGCGTCGGTGCGAAATGCCCATGCACGGGTGATGACGGCCTGCGCAATGGAACAGGGACTGTATTCTCTGTTTGCCGGGTATGACAGAACACTGCTGGGACAGTACGAGCTGTTTTTTTATAACGGCGGGGATAAGAGCGGTGTCTGGAAACCTGAAACCATGAGCAGAAAAGTCGCAGAAACTGCGGGAGAAGTTCTGTCCCCCACTGCATCGGGGATGGGAATTCTATCAGGCAGTTTATCTGGCGGACAGGTTACAGAAGTTTATCTCGGCGGCTATCGTCTTGCGACAGACGAGGAGGGAAGTGCTTTCTCCCGTCAGATCTGTGAGGCAATGAAAGCCAGCCTTGGAACTTATGGAATACAGCGGCTTTCCCAGAAATTAAGAGGAGAACAGGAAACCGTGAAACGTCAGGAGGACGGACAGAGCGGTTACGAGGAAGAGGAGGTTTTAAAACAGTATGAAGAATCCAAACAGCCAGAAGAGGGAACAGAAAAAACAGAAGGTGAAGGAGAATCTGGAAACGGCACGCCTTCGGAACCGGATCAGAAGCAGCCGGTACCGGAAGATTTTGTGAATCCGATTGAGGTCATTCAAAAAGTAATGAAAATGGGAATTTTAGGACTGGTCCTCCCGGAAGGGCAGGCACTGTCGCAGGGGGAAACGGATGTATCGTTTCTTGCATCAAAACGGGAGCTGCAGAGCGGGTTTGGCATGGCAGAGTGTGGAAAAGAACTGAGCTTTGTGGATAAGATGCTTTCGTCCGAATATATTCTGTGGAAATTTCCGTGCTATACCAGCAAGGAGAAGAAGGAAGGGCTGCAGTGCCAGGTGGAATATGTGCTCTGCGGAAAAAACAGTGATCAGGATAATCTGGCGGGAACCGTGAACCGTCTGCTGGCGCTGCGGGAGGCGGCAAATCTGGTGTATCTGGCGAAAGATGCGCAGAAGCAGGGCGAGATGGAAGGCAATGGCGGGGGTAATTGCCGCGTCGTTTGGAGTTCCGGCGGCGATGCCGGTTGTGAAAATGGCACTTGCCGTGTGCTGGGCATTTGCAGAAAGCATTCTGGATCTGCGGGAACTGCTGGATGGTGGAAAAGTAGCACTGTTCAAAACGGCAGAATCGTGGCAGCTTTCTCTGGAACAGCTTCCGAAACTGCTGGAAACAGGGGATCAGAGCAGAAAAAATGCACCGGGCGGCATGGAGTATTCCGATTATCTGCGGCTGCTTTTGATGCAGAAATCGGGAAAAGCGGTAACGTTTGGAGCGATGGATCTGGTGGAATACAATATGCGGACAGAACAGCAGCAGCCGGGTTTCCGACTGGATTGCTGTGTCGATGAACTGGAAGCCGGTTTTACGGCGGTAATTGGGAAACGAGAGTATGAGATTACGAGAAATTATGGATATGAGATGCAGGGAGCAGCCTGAAAAATGGGATGACTCCGGCAGGGATACAAAAGGGTGTTCTTCTGAACGGCACATTTATTTCTGGAACCTTATCAAAAAACTTATCCACTCTTCCGGGAATTTTTATAAATCCGGATCAGGAGAGCAGCCTTTTGTAAAACGAAAATGGAACAGGGCAAGCCTGACGGTGGAAGCTTCACTGGCACTTCCTGTTTTTCTGATCGCGGTTCTTGTGTTATTAAAAATCGTGGATCTTTACCGGCTGCATGGAATGCTGACGGTATCTCTGCAGGAGTCCGCGCGGTATCTTTCCGTTTGTGCCTACGCGGTGGATGAGACGGGAAAAGAAACGTATGAAATACCGGAAACGGCCGCGTGCATTGCTATGCAGAAGCAAAGATTCCAAAAGAAATCCGCGAAAATGGAATGGTGACACTGGCAGGAAGCCGTGTGAAAAATGGATGGCTGGAACTGAAAGCGATTTACTGGCCGAAAATGGGAAACCGCCTCGTTCCGGTGCGGAACCGGGGAATTGCAGCGTGTGCGAAAGTGCATTTGTTCTGTGGAAAGGACAGAAGAGGAGGCGGATGAAGAAGAGGGCGAAGCAAAACAGATGGTGTGGGTGACTGAGAACGGCAGTGTGTATCATACCGATTCGTCGTGCAGTCATATCAATCTTTCGATCCAGGTTTCCTCACCGGGTGCGCTTGCGTGGAAACGGAATCAGGATGGAGAAAAATATAAGGAATGCGAACAGTGTGTGGGAAATGGCGCTGCGGGTGCGGAAGTTTACTATACGAAATACGGAAACCGGTATCATAACAGTCTTTCCTGCAAAGGGCTGAAACGTAAAGTAAAACTTGTAGCACTGGAACAGACGGATGGACTGCCGCAGTGCTCGAAATGCGCGAAAAAGGCGGCGTAAGAAAGCCGGATATGAGCAGAGCAGGTGTCTTCTTTCCGGGTGAGACCGGAAAGAAGGACGGTAAACAGAAACTCGGGTTTGCGGAAAGGAGGCCGCGGCTGTGTATCAGGAAGAAGTAAAGAGTGCAATTATATTGCTGTATCTGGGGATTCTTGCCGGAATGGATGTGAGGAAACGGCAGATCAGCCTTGTCCTGACCGGTGTTTTATTCCTTGCAGGCATTGGATGGCAGATTCTGGTGGAACAGACATCGTGGCTGGAATGGCTGCTGTCCCTGCTGCCGGGAGCGGGATTTCTGACGCTCAGTTATATATCACGGGAACAGGTGGGATACGGGGACGGCCTTCTGCTTCTGACGGTTGGAATCTGGCTGGGATTTGGGCAGACGTTCGGCGTTCTGACGCTGGGACTCATTCTCTGTTCGGTACTCTGCGGAGTCCTTCTGATGCGGAAGAAAATACGGAAACAGGATTCTATACCGCTGGTGCCGTTTCTGCTGCTTGGATTTGTGGGGAGGTGCGGAATGCTTTGAAAGTGAAAATGAGAAAAGCAAGTATTACGGTAGAGGCAGTTCTGGTCGTGCCGCTTGTTCTGATGGTGATTTTTCTTCTGCTGTCGCTGACATTTTTTGTGCACGCACGGAGCTGGTATACATTTGCGGCATATGAAAGCACAATGCTTGCCGCCAGTGAAGGCCGCCTGTCTGTGGAAAAAGGAGAGGCAGCCGCCCAAAGCCGGATGGAATGGTGGATTTCCCAGATACCGCTTCCGGCTGAATCGGTGACCGTACAGACGGTGTGCAGAGAAAAAGAGATTCAGATAAAAGCAGAAGGAAACATTCTGCCAATCTGGAGCCGGAACGAGTGGGAATATTCGGTTTTGAGTGAAAGCAGGAGAAACAATCCGGTGAAAACGATCCGGAAGATACGGGCAGTAAAACAGATCTGGAACCAGAAGTAAGGACGGAAGCGGAGAAATGCAGATTGATTATAAAAGAGATTTGAATCATACATATGTTATTTTACAGGAGGAAAAAGAGCCGGACACGGCGTCGTATCAGATCCGTATGCTGCTGACAAACGCAATCCCAGGGCTTTTGGACTGCAAAATCGGGAAAATGGATGATAAAACATTGTTTTACTATGAGGTGACATCAAGGCAGTCACTTCAGAGTGTGTTTGAACAGCGCTCGATTGGGGCGGAGGCGCTGCGGAAACTGTTTGAACAGCTGCTGGATCTTCTCGAAGAACTGGGGCAGTACCTGCTTGCACCGGACGCCTCGTTCTGCAGCCGGAGCTGGTTTTTTGCAGATGCAAATCTGGAGAACTTTTCCTTCTGTTATCTGCCGGGAAAGCAGGGACACACAGGCTGTTTTCAGAAGCAGATCCGGGAGCTGATGGAATATCTGCTGCCGAAGCTGGATCACCAGGAGCAGGATGCGGTGGTACTCGGGGTATGGACTGTATCGGGGAGATTTCG
>ENA-OQJT01000110-OQJT01000110.1-human-gut-metagenome-genome-assembly--contig:-NODE-110-length-19413-cov-1.162086_pt1 | contig 19413 bp, 18 predicted proteins | sample MGYA00242612_ERZ504779 | MGnify/ENA primary metagenome ERZ504779 (study PRJEB26092, sample SAMD00036366) | human gut metagenome | host: Homo sapiens | study: EMG produced TPA metagenomics assembly of...
ATAATTTTTTATTTTACGAAAGGAAGATTATATAATGAAAAACAGATGGCTTATCGCATTATCCGCAATTGGTATTCATATTTGTATTGGTAGTGTTTATGCTTGGAGTGTACTCACTAAGCCTATCATGGCTCAAATGGGCTTTAGTCTTCAAGAAACTACATGGACATTTTCTATTGCAATTTTATTTTTAGGTTTATCCGCTGGTTTTTTAGGAACATTTGTTGAAAAAAATGGCCCTCGTATCAGTGGACTTACTGCCACTGCCTTCTTTGGTATTGGCATGTTTGGTACAGCTTTAGCTCTTCATTTACAAAGCCTTATTTTACTTTACATCTGCTATGGTGTAATCGGTGGTATTGGTCTTGGTATTGGATATATCACTCCTGTTTCCACTCTTGTAAAATATTTCCCTAAAAGACGTGGATTTGCTACAGGTCTTGCTATCATGGGATTTGGTTTTGCAAGTTTAATTGCTGGCCCTATCATGCAAATTCTCGTTAGCAATTTTGGCTTAGTAACTAACTTCATCATTTTAGGCTGTGCTTATATATTAATCATGGGAGCTTCTTCTTTATATCTCGCTCCTCCACCAAAAGAATTCGTAGAAAAATATTTACCTACAACTGTTAAAACTTCTAATTCTATGATTGAAATAAAACAATATAGCGTAGCTGAAGCTACTCGCGATTGGAAATTCTATGCGCTTTGGTGGATATTCTTCACTAATATTACTTGTGGTATTGGTCTTTTAGCTGTAGCTTCTCCTATGGCTCAAGAAGTAGTTCATATGAGCCCAATTGCTGCTGCTTCTATGGTTGGCGTTATTGGACTTATCAATGGTTTTGGTCGTATCGCTTGGTCTAGCGTTTCCGATTATATTGGTCGTAGAAATACTTATATTTTATTTTTCTTGATTGAAATTTTTGCTTTCTATGCACTCGCTAATACAACTGAAGCCTTTTTCTTCCAATTATTAGTTTTAATCATTGTTTCTTGCTATGGTGGTGGCTTCTCTTGTATGCCAGCTTATTTAAGCGATTTATTTGGCACAAAACAATTAAGCGCTATTCATGGCAGAATTCTCACAGCTTGGGGCATGGCTGGTATCGCAGGACCACTTTTATTATCCTTTATTCGTGAAACAACTCAAAGTTATGCACTTTGTCTCTATGTATTCGCATTTTTATTTATTATCAGCTTCATCATAGCTATAATATTAAAAATAAAAACAACTAAAAAAGAAAAACTCATTTCAAGCAAAACTATTGCTTAAGAAAAAAACTCACTCTAAATAAAGCCTAGTAGTTAAAATTAAACTAACTACTAGGCTTTATTTATGTGCTAAAATAATATTAACTATCAATATAGTTAAATCTCATTAATAAAAAATATATGTTTTTTATTAGAAAGGTTAATTTATTATGTCTGAGCTCTTCCATGAATTTTTATCTACCAATTTTACAATAACACAAGAAATAAAAAAATCATCAAAGAGTAAATTATACGATAAAACGCTTTATGAAGATTTTTCTAAAAAAGTTGATTTAAGCAATGGACTTCCAACAAATAGCACTCTAGATAAAGATAAAAATGGTCCCTACATGATAGATATAAGCTTTTATTCACCTATACTAGATATTATCTATCTTTATAATGATGAGTTTCCTGTTTATTAATCATAAATTATCATAAAAACTTTGTAATTCTTTTAAGCTATTTGTTCTTTGTTTTATCGGCAAAGCTTGCCATACTTTTTCTTTATAACTTGCCTTTGATTTATCACCTAGACGCGAGTCAATGATAGATACTATGCCTTTATCTGTTTTATTGCGTATTAATCTACCTACACCTTGTTTTAATTTAATAATCATTTCTGGAACTAATACTTCCTCTAAAGGATTTTTACTGCGTTTACATTTTTCATTGATGATTGGTTCTGGCAGTGGGAATGGCAATTTATAAATAATCAAATTCGAAAGTGCTATACCTTCTATGCTTATACCTTCCCAAAAAACTCCTGTTCCTAGTAACACAGAATTTACATCTTGCTTAAATTTATAAATTAATTGTTGTTGTGAAGATATTTCATTTTGTTTAATTAAAGTATAATTTAATTCAAAGCTTTTAGCCTTGTATATACAGCATTCATATCCGCTTTAGATGTAAACAAAATCAAAGCCTTTCCTTGATAAATATCCAATATTTTTTTCACTAAATCTATGCTTTCATCAATGAATTTTCCTCTATCTTTACTAGGGCTTGTAATATCATCTGTATAAAAAAAGTTTTGCATGTTTATCATAAGCAAATGGCGAATATTTCACTTCTGATAATATGCTATCATTTATTGGAAACATTGTATTTTGTATAAAATAACTATATGCTTTCGTCAAATCTTCATTGGCTAAATTCGTCAAAGTTGCCGAAGTAAAAATTGTATGGAAATTTTTTCTCAGTTTTACTCTATCGCCAAAAAATAATTCATTGATTTTTTCATTTACATTTGTAGGACAAAGATATATTATTGGATTTTTAGCATCTTCAGCCCAGACAATATAGTTTTTTTCATCTTGCCATGCTTTGAAAAAAGTCTAAAATAATCTCCATATCACTATTGATTTTTCCGCCAGTTTTACGAATACTTACAGCATGTGCTATCATTATTGCTTCTGCTATTTTATATACATTTTGCAATAAATCAATCGGTATATTTATCTTAAATCTATCAGCATCTTGATGTTGTTTTTGTGCCTGTTGTATTTGATATTTTATCTGCTTATCTATTATCCTAAAAATTTTATCTATGTCGCTAAATACACCATCTATATTTTTAGCTAAATTAGGTGGTATTTTTTTTATGCTTAAATAGCATCTTTTCAATGTATTTACCAATTGCTTTCTAGTCAACATATCTGTATATGAAGAACGCACTTTATCTTCCAAATTATGAGCTTCATCAACGACAATCAAGCTTAATTCTTCAGTAAATAAACCATCTTTCATTTCTCGCTTTAAACGCAAATCAGTAGTGAGCATATCTTGATTGCAAATAATTATGCCCTTTGTCTTTTTCAAATTTAAACGTAAATTATGATAATGACAAACATCTCGATATTCACAATATTTACATTCACGATAATTATAATTTTTAATTCTAAATTTCTGCCATAAATCTAAAGGAAGTTCAATATTCCAATCACTTGGCTCTTTGCCACCTTGATTTATACATTCATATATTTTCTCATATTGCTTTAAATTTTGCTCTATCATCAAAAAATCTTTTAAAATGATATCTACAAATAAAATTAGTCATACCTTTAGCCAATAAAACTTCTGGAAATATTTGTAATTTCTCCATGATATAGCGTATATCGCCTTGTAATTGTTCCTGCAAAGTGATAGTTGAAGTAGCTATTACCACTGGTTTTTGTAAATAATAATTGTAATAAATAAGTGGCACTAGATAAGCAAAAGATTTTCCAATCCCTACACCTGCTTCTACCACTAGATTTTTCTTTTGACTTATGGCATCTACTATTTCACAAGCCATCTCTGATTGACCTTCACGAAATTCTAAATTATTATTTTCCATTTCAGGATTTTCAAAGAAAAAACTATATACTTTTTCTCCAATTTCTCGTAAATATTTAGCTTCTAATCTTGATTGCACTATTTTTACCTCTACTATCTATAATTTAATCAATATTGCATTCTTTAAAATGTTATTTTATTATAATATAAATCAATTAAAAATAACAAAGGAAGTATTTTTATGGGAGTAATCACAGATAAATTAGGTGCTGATTTAAAACAACAAAAAGATATTCACACTTTTTTAGAAAATAATAAAGATAAATTATTAGATATGAACTTACCTAAATATCTAGATGAACTTTTAGCGCAAAAAAATTTAACAAAATCAGATGTTATCAAAAAATCTGGTCTACCTGTAACTTATGCTTATAAAATTTTTTCAGGGCAAAAACATACTGCTAGAAATCGCATATTAGCTCTTGCTATAGCTATGCAATTAAGTATTGATGAAACAAATCATCTTTTAAATTATGCTGAACATAGTTCTTTATACCCACGCAATCCATGGGATACTATAATTATGTATGCACTTCAAAGACATTTAAGTGTAATTAAAACAAATATATTATTGACTGATGCAAAAGCTTCTCCTTTGCTAGAATAAAACTTTTAGGCTAATAAATTTTTCTTTTTATTACTCTATTTTATTCTATATAATGTATTTTGTATTTTCATTTTTTCATTAATTTAAATATATAAAATTATTGCAAAATTTAATTAAATAGTGTATTATTATAAATCATAACTGCAATAACAAAAATTAATCGTTATATAAATTTTAGTAATGTAGGTTTTCTATATGTCTTTTTTAGAAGCTGGCACAAAAATATTTAAAAACAATAGAATCTTATGATAGACTTTCCGCAGTAGAAAAAATTGAAGCAAATCATTTATTATTAGCTTATGAAGAACTCATGAAAGACGATTGTTATCGCCTCTGTTTAACTGATTTACATCTACTATTGCGTCTTACTGAAAGTGGTCAAGCAATTTGTCTTCAAGACCCTGTGCTTGCTCACGTTATTTTCGTAAAAACTATTGAGTTATCTCCTTATAATAAATTAGTTTTGCGCCATTATAGTGAATTTTTGAACATACATGGCTGGGATTTAGAATCTATTCAACTCAGTAAATTCCTCAAACAAAATCAATTAAAAGAAGCTCAAGATTTTGCTTTAAAATTGGATATTTTCTTAGATGGTATGCCTATCAATCAATTTAGAGACCCTAGCGCATTGACATCTTTCATCAAAGGTAATTTCACATCTGTATTCAGTCATATTGCTAAACGCTATTTGAATTTCATTCATCAAAAAATTAATTCTAATAAACGCAATTTCACTGAAGATATGAATTGGCTCAATAGCAAGATGAAATTATTCATTCCATATATTGATAAATCTGATTTAGATATTCTACATGAATTCACAGAAAAAGGATTAGCTAAAATATATAACTTCTAATGAAGTTTCCTTTATGCTTTTCAAAAAAAAATATGGAACTTGAACCATATAATCGTAAAGTAACTGATAAATTTTATAAATTACTTAGCTTAAATCGTCATAGACAATTTTGGCTATTAATATTTTCAAATAAAAAAGGAAGTCTATATAATAGACTTCCTTTTTATTTTCATATTTATTATTTTACGCCTAAAGTTACTTTTTCACCGTTGATATTCCATTCTTTAGTGAAACCGTCTAATTTATCGTAAACAAGTTCATCTGCTAAAGTAATTTTCTTAATTGTTTCTGCATTATCCTGCATTAATTTAGCAATTTTTTCATTACCTTGAGCAAATACTGTAATTCTATCAGTTACTTCAAAGCCATTTTCTTTACGCATTGTCTGAACTTTACTGATGATTTCACGAACGAAACCTTCTTCAATGAGTTCATCTGTCAATACTGTAGAAATAGCAATTGTTACATCACCATCACGCTGAGCTGCAAAACCTTCTGTTTGAGTCATTTTTACGTCAAGGTCTTCAGGTACAAGTGTGATTTCACCAGAAGAAAGTTCTAATTTCAATGTTTTTGTAGTTTCAAGTTCAACTTTAGCTTTTTGTCCATCAACTTTAGCTAAAGCAGCAGCAATTTCTTTCATCTGTTTGCCGTATTTTGGACCTAATACTTTGAACTGTGGTTTGATTTCATAGTTCAAATATTCGTCCATATTGTCTTTGAATTCTACTTTTTTAACATTTAATTCTTCTTCTACAATTTTTGTATAGAATTCATTGAGTTCAAATGGAGCTTTTACATACATAAGAGCGATTGGCTGACGGTTTTTGATATTTGCTTCATTACGAGCAGCACGACCTAAAACTACAGCTTTCAATACTAAGTCCATAGTTTTTTCAAGTTCGATATCAATGAATGCTTCATTTGCAACAGGATAAGCACAAAGATGTACGCTTTCTGGTGCATCTTTTTCACTATTTAAAACAAGGTTTTGATAAATAGCTTCTGTCATAAATGGAATCATTGGAGCTGCGAGTTTAATAACTGTTGTAAGTGCAGTATATAAAGTCATGTAAGCATTGATTTTGTTTTGGTCTGTTTCTTTAGCCCAGAAACGATCACGGCTTCTTCTTACATACCAGTTAGAAAGTTCATCTACAAATTCTTGAAGAGCTTTTGCAGCTTCTGTGATTTTATAGCTATTTAAATCTTCATCTACAGTTTTAATTAAAGTATTAAGACGAGATAAGCACCATTTATCTAATACAGAAAGTTTATCATATTCAAGGCTGTATTTAGATACATCAAATTTATCAATATTAGCATAGAGTACAAAGAATGCGTAAGTATTCCATAATGTACCCATGAATTTACGTTGACCTTCTTGAACAGCAGCATCATGGAAACGATTTGGAAGCCATGGAGCACTATTTTCATAGAAATACCAACGGATAGCATCTGCACCATGTTGAGCTAAAGCTTTCATTGGTTCTACTGCATTACCTTTGGATTTACTCATTTTACGACCTTGAGCATCTAAAACGTGACCTAATACGATAACGTTTTTATAAGGAGCTTTGTCAAAGAGTAATGTGGAAATAGCGATTAGAGAATAGAACCAACCACGAGTTTGGTCTACTGCTTCAGAGATGAAATCTGCTGGGAATTGTTCTTCAAAGAGTTCTTTATTTTCAAATGGATAATGCCATTGTGCAAAAGGCATGGAGCCAGAGTCAAACCAGCAGTCAATAACTTCTGGAACACGATGCATTTCTTTACCACAATGAGGACATTTAATAGTTACAGCATCAATGAATGGACGATGTAATTCAATATCATCAGGGCAATTATCAGACATGGATTTTAATTCTTCGATAGAACCGATTGCATGTTGATGACCGCATTCACATTCCCAGATATTAAGTGGAGTACCCCAATAGCGGTTACGAGATAAGCCCCAATCTTGAACATGTTCGAGCCAATCGCCAAAACGACCTTTACCGATAGATTCAGGAATCCAGTTGATTGTTTTATTATTAGCAATTAATTTATCGCGAACATCTGTCATACGAATGAACCATGTTTCACGTGCATAGTATAAAAGTGGAGTATCGCAACGCCAGCAATGTGGATAACTATGTTCAAAGTTAGGTGCAGAGAATAATAATCCTTTTTCTTCTAAGTCTTTTAAAATTTTTGGATCTGCTTTTTTTACAAATACGCCTGGCCAATCAGTATCTGCTGTCATGCAACCTTTAGCGTCAACGAATTGTACGAAGGCAATACCATATTCACGGCAAACACGGGAGTCATCTTCACCGAATGCAGGAGCCATATGAACGATACCAGAACCATCTGTAGTTGTTACATAATCATCACAAGTTACGATAAATGCTTTTTTACCATTTAATTTATTTAAAGCATATGGATAAAGTGGTTCATATTCTTTATATTCAAGAGATTTACCTGGCATTTCTTCGAGGATTGTATAATCTTCGCCTAAAACTTTTTCGCAAAGTTCTTTAGCCATGTAATAAGTGTAATCGCCTTGTTTTACTTTTACATAAGTGATTTCTGGATTTACGCAAAGTGCAAGGTTAGATGGAAGAGTCCATGGAGTAGTTGTCCATGCGAGGAAGTAAGCATCTTCACCTTTTGCTTTAAATCTTACAAATGCAGATTTTTCTTTTACATCTTTATATCCTTGAGCTACTTCGTGAGAAGAAAGCGGTGTACCACAACGAGGGCAGTATGGAACGATTTTATGACCTTTATATAAAAGACCTTTATTCCAAATTTCTTTTAATGCCCACCATACAGATTCAATATAATCATTATGGTATGTAACATATGGATCTTTCATATCTGCCCAATAGCCTACAGCTTTGGAGAATTCTTCCCACATACCTTCGTATTTCCAAACGCTTTCTTTACATTTTTCTACGAAAGGTTCAATACCATATTCTTCAATTTGTTCTTTACCATTGATGCCTAATAATTTTTCAACTTCAAGTTCTACTGGAAGACCATGTGTATCCCAACCAGCTTTACGGATAGTTTTATGACCTTTCATAGCTTGATAACGAGGAATCATATCTTTGATTACACGAGTTAAAACGTGTCCAATATGAGGTTTACCATTTGCTGTTGGTGGTCCATCATAAAATGTGAATACATCTGCATCTTCATGTTGATGTACTTGTTTTTTTAAATATATCGTGTTCTTCCCAGAATTTTTCAATTTCTTTTTTCGCGTTCTACGAAATTTAGATTGGTATCAACTTTGTTATACACAAAAAAGCCTCCTCTGTATACAAATAATAAATAAAAATTCCAGTATATGAAAAAAACTCTTGCCAAATAGGACAAGAGCAACTGTAATACATAACTAAAAAAAGCCTTCACCCAAAACAGGATGAAAGCTGTGCTGTCATTATACCACCTATTTCACATACCAACATATGCAACCCCTTTAACGGAGGGACCCGACACGGTCTATTCTTAAAAATTAATTTCAACCTGTAACTCCAGAGTGATTTTCCATTAAAAACTACTTGTACCAATTTCCAGCAATACATGGCTCTCTGTAACTTTTATTTTTAATTTACTATCTCTTTCATTGTTTTTTCTTCTTTGTACTATTGTGTACGCTTGATATAATATCACAATAATAGAAAATGAGCAAGAAAAAATTTACCCTAAACAATTTACAATTATACAAAAATAAAATTGACAAATATAATTTTATCGTTTATAATTCATTCATACTTATTCACTATGAAAATACATATTAAAGGAGGTCATTGCCATGAAAATTTATCATAATTTTATGGAACTAGTAGGTCATACACCTCTTGTTCAAATTAATAATTACAGTAAACTCCATGATATAAAAGCTAATTTATTAGTGAAATTAGAATATTTTAATCCTGCTGGTAGTGCCAAAGATAGAATTGCCAAAGCCATGATTGAAGATGCTAAAAATCGCGGTATTTTAAAACCTAATTCCACTATCATTGAGCCAACAAGTGGCAACACTGGTATTGGTCTTTGTGCTGTAGCTGCAAGTAAAGGTTATAAAATCATCATCACTATGCCAGAAACAATGAGTATTGAACGCAGAAAACTCATGAAGGCTTATGGCGCTGAGCTTATATTAACAGAAGGTAGCAAAGGCATGGCAGGAGCTATCCAAAAAGCTGAAGAATTAGCAAAAGATATACCTAATAGCTTTATTCCTGGACAATTCACTAATTTAGTCAATCGCCAAGCTCATTACATGACGACTGGCCCAGAAATCTGGCAAGATACTGATGGTAAAGTTGATATCTTCGTTGCTGGTATTGGTACAGGCGGTACTTTAAGCGGTACAGGAAAATATCTCAAAGAACAAAATCCTAGTATAAAAATCATTGGTATTGAACCTCAAACTTCTGCTGTATTAACAACCGGTAAAGCAGGGGCTCACAAAATTCAAGGTATTGGAGCTGGCTTTATTCCAAATACTTTGGATACCTCTATCTATGATGAAATCATAACTGTAGACAATGAAGTATGTTTTACAGCTAGTAAAGAATTAACTAAAACAGAAGGTCTTTTGACTGGCATTTCTTCTGGTGCCGCACTTTGGGCAGCTACTCAAGTTGCTAAACGTCCAGAAAATGTTGGCAAAAATATTGTTGTGCTTCTTCCTGATACAGGTGAACGTTATCTCTCTACACCATTATTTGAAGAATAATATTTCAAACTCAATAACATCATCATATTGTAAATATTTTTATGTGATGATGTTATTTTTTATAAGTTATTCATAGTTTTATAATAGGATAAATATATTTTAAAAGGAGAGTTTTATGATGACAAAAAAATTAGATACAAATAATTGGGCTTTTGAAACTAAACAATTACATATAGGTCAAGAAATATCTGACCCTATAACAAATTCTCGTGCTGTACCCATTTATCAAACGACCTCTTATGTATTTGATAATTGCCAAGTAGCTGCTGATAGATTTGCCTTAAAAGAAGGCGGTAATATTTATGGTAGATTAACTAATTCCACTCAAGAAGTATTAGAAAAGCGCATTGCTAGTCTTGAGGGTGGTGCAGGAGCTTTGGCTGTAGCTTCAGGTGCTGCCGCTATAGCCTATACAATACAAGCTCTCGCTAAAGTAGGCGATCATGTTGTCTGCTCAAAAACAGTATATGGAGGAACATATAATCTTTTTGCTCATACTTTAGTAGATTTTGGTATAAATACGACTTTTGTCGACATTCATAATCTAGATGAAGTCGAAAATGCCATCACAGAAAATACAAAATGTATTTATTTTGAAACTTTAGGCAATCCAAATAGTGATGTTGCCGATTTAGAAGCTTTAGCTAATTTAGCACATAAATATAACATTCCTGCTGTTGTAGATAATACATTTGCTACACCATATCTTGTACGACCTATTGAATATGGTGTTGATATCGTCATTCACTCTGCTACTAAATTCATTGGTGGTCATGGCACTTCTCTAGGTGGAATTATCGTAGATAGTGGCAATTTCGATTGGGAAAAAAGTAATAAATTCCCTTCTTTAGTCGAAGCTAATCCTAGTTATCATGGAATTTCTTTCACTAAAGCTACAGGAAAGCTCGCTTTTATCACTAAAGTTCGTGCCATTTTACTTCGAGATTTAGGTGCTTGTATCTCTCCATTTAATGCCTTCTTACTCTTACAAGGATTAGAAACCTTATCTTTACGTGTAGAACGCCATGTACAAAATACACTTAAAGTCATTGAATTTTTACAAAATCATGATAAAGTCGAAAATGTCAATCACCCTTCTATTACCTCACGCTTCGACCATAATTTATATCAAAAATATTTGCCTAATGACGGTGGCTCTATCTTCACATTTGAAATCAAAGGCACAGCAAAAGACGCCCAAGATTTTATCGATAGACTCCAATTATTCTCCTTACTTGCCAATGTAGCAGATGCGAAATCCCTCGTAATTCACCCAGCTAGTACCACTCACTCACAAATGACTACAGAAGAATTATCTGCTTCTGGCATAAAGCCAAATACAATTCGCCTTTCTATAGGTCTTGAAAATATAAACGATATTCTCCGTGATTTAGCTCAAGCTTTAGCATAATAACAAAGCCACATTATATTATTTAAATTTAATATAATGTGGCTTTTATTTAACAAGCTGTAATTCCGCCATCAACGCTCCATACAGCCCCTGTTACAAAACTAGCTTCTGGACTTGCCAAAAAATAAATTACATTTGCTACCTCTTCTGGTCTGCCTATTCTTCCTATAGGATATAGCTACTCGCTTCTTTTATGCCTTCTTCCACATCACCTGCAAATTGATTTCGCGTAAGTGGTGTATCTATATCTCCAGGGCAAACACAATTTGCTCTGACCTTATACGGTGCTAATTCCAAGGCTAAAGCTTTTGTAAATACGGTCAAACCACCTTTAGAAGCACAGTATGCACTGCAAAAGAAATTTCCATTAATACCTGCATCAGAAGATACATTTACAATAGAAGCATTCTCTCCTTGTTTTTTCAAATGAGGAACAGCATATTTACATAAAAAAATAAGCTCCTTTTAAATTTATACTCATAATTCTATCAAATTCATCTTCTTCTACATCTTCAATAGCATTTTCCAGATAAACCCCTGCATTATTCACTAAAATATTTAGTTTTTTATATTTTTCAATCACTGTATCTATGACGCTCTTGCAATTTTTAGCACTGCTGATATCTGCTTGGATAAAGTCGCAAAATACATCTTTTGTGATAAATGATTTTAAATATTTTCTAGCTTCTATATATTTATCTTTATTTCTACCTACTAAAATCACATTTATTTTATTTACTAAAAATTTTTTAGCACATTCAAGACCGATACCAGATGTCCCACCTGTGATTAAAGCTATTTTCTCCATAAACTTCACCATTTCTTCATCATTCTAAAAAATAAAGTCGAGTCTAAATATCACGTGATATTAAAAACTCGACTTTATCATTTCTTAACGTTTATTCAATTAAGAATTACTGATTTACAGCTTCTTTTAAAGCTTTACCAGCTTTGAATACTGGGTTTTTGGAAGCAGGAATTTCGATAGTTTCGCCAGTCTGTGGGTTACGACCTTTACGAGCTGCACGAGTTCTAACTTCGAAAGTACCAAAACCAATAATTTGTACTTTGTCATCTTCAACAAGAGCTTTTTGTACACTTGCAAAAACAGCGTTAACAGCTTTTTCTGCATCTTTTTTTTGTTTAATTCTGCTACTTCAGCAACACTTGCTACTAATTCGGATTTATTCACGAAGATAGCCTCCTTTAAAATTATTATCAAATATAATTGTTCGCCGCTAAAGAGGTATTTCCTCTAAATAAGAGTCTAATTTATACATAAATTACGGCAAAACTCTTATTTTGTAAGGATTATTTCACAACATTAAATCCTTATATCATGAGATTATAAAACCACCTTATTATCTCATCATATAAGGACTTAATCAAGTCCTTATTTACATTTATTTAATTATTTTTTATCTTGAAGTTTAGCTTCTTGCCACAATTCATCTAAATCAATCAAAGACAAGCTTTCCCAATTTTGTTGTTTAGCTTTTACTTTTTTTTCAATATAAGAAAATCTTCTTCTAAATTTGCGATTTGTGCCAGTTAAAGCCACTTCTGGGTCTATCTTTAAGAAACGAGAAATATTTACAATTGTAAATAAAACATCGCCTAGTTCTTCTTCTATCTTTTCTTTTTGTCCATCAACAATAGCTTCTTCTAATTCACGAAGTTCTTCTTCTAATTTATCCCATACAGGATCAATATCTGGCCAATCAAAACCTACTTTTGCTGCCTTATGTTGTAATTTATAAGCAGCCATAAGTGATGGTAAATCTTTTGGCACACCATCTAATATTGAAGTTCTTTCTGTTTTTTCAGCCTGTTTGATAGCTTCCCAATTAGCTAAAACTTCGCCTGCATCTTTTACATCGACATCACCGAAAACATGTGGATGACGGCGAATTAATTTTTCAGTTATACCATCGATAACATCTTGCATAGAGAATAATTTAGCTTCTTCTGCCATACGAGCATGGAATACTACTTGCATCAATAAATCGCCAAGTTCTTCACAGAGCAATTTTTCATCTTCTAAATCTATAGCTTCAATAACTTCATAAACTTCTTCAATCAAGTTGCGACGAAGAGATTTATGTGTCTGCACGATATCCCATGGACAACCGCCAGGACTACGAAGTGTTTTTACTACATCTTCTAGTGGCTCTAAATCAAAAGTTTGCTCATTTTTTGGCATTTTTCCTATATATAGACTTGTCAAATGGTCAATATGAGGTTGACGGTCTAATTCATATAGAGGAATTTCGCGAATTTCTTCATCTGGCAAACTCAAATTGCGAATGAATGTTACAGGATAATCTTCTGGATAATTTTCCATCAAAGTCAATTTTGTATCTGAAGCTACATGCTGATTATATACTTGCGTAATTACAAGTGCTGATGGCATTTCACTTGGTAAGTTTTCTAAATCGCAAGCATCTAAAATAGTGAGCCCATCAATAGGGTCTATATTTAAGCGCTGATATAAAACTTCCATAAAGCTCATACCTGGCATGATGTTTAAATTCACATCAGCTTCTTTGGCTTTTTGTCTGATAATCACTACTGTTCTTTCTGCAACAAGTGGACTACCTGGAACAGCATATACTACATCATGACCATTTTTAGCTTCTTCAATCAATTTTTGAGCAATGCTATTATACACATCATCAAAAGAAGCCCCTTGTTCATAAAATTCATCACAAGAAGTATAAACTACATTTCGTTTATCTAATTCAGCTACTGTAGGGTGAATAGCAGTACGCAAAATCAATTTATCTGTATTTGTTATTTTATCCCAAGTATCTAAAGTAATAAGACCAAAATCGCCTGGTCCTAAGCCTACAATTGTTATTTGTCCCATATTATACCTTCCACTTCTTTCAGAAAAAAAGTAACCGCTGTGGAAAACCGTGCGGTTACTATGGATTGTGATTACTATAAATATAAAGCAAGAAAAGTGATTTGTCAATCAAAGATTGCAATAAACTAAGGTTTCATAAGGTTTTAATGCAATTTTTTTTTGCTTTTGCTTCATTTTTATAATTATTTAATATGCATTTGTAATTTGAAAGGTCATATGGCAATTCTATTTCATATGTTGTTGGATAGAAATTACAGATTACAATTAATTTTTGACCTTTATAATTGCGTTCATAAGCAAATACTCTTTTATCTTCGCGAAGTAATGGTTTTATATCTCCATAGCTATCACATTATAATTTTTACGCAACTGAATTAATTTTTGATAGTAATAGAAAATAGAGTCCTTATCTTCTAAACTATTTTTTACATTTATCTCAGTATAATTATCTGCTGTCTGTATCCAAGGAGTTCCTGTTGTAAATCCTGCATTTATACTATCGTCCCATTGCATAGGAGTTCTTGAATTATCACGGGAATGTACATCTAAAATCATCAAAGCTTGCTCTTTTGTCATGCCTTTATCTTGTAAAATTTGATAATGATTTAGACTTTCTACATCGCGATATTGTTCAATGGATTTAAAATGAGGATTAGTCATTCCGATTTCTTCACCTTGATAAATATATGGTGTTCCTCTTAAACAATGTATTAATGTTGCCAACATTTTGCCTGATTCTTTGTGATATTTATCATCACTACCAAAGCGAGATATTACACGTGGCTGATCATGATTGCACCAAAAAACAGCATTCCAAGCATTATTTTTTTCCATATTTATCTGCCAATCAAAAATCAACTGTTTCAACTTCATAAAGTCAGTTGGTACAAGTACCCATTTTTCATTGCCCATAAAATCCACTTTTAAATGATGGAAAGTAAATACCATAGAAAGTTCGCCTGTTTTTTTCACCAGCGTATTTATAACAATTTTCCATAGTAGTGCTACTCATTTCACCAACAGTGATGATATCTTTGTCTTTTGCAAAACTATCTCTAGCTAATTCTTGTAAAAATTCATGAATGCGTGGCCCATCTGTATAAAAACTTCTGCCATCTCCATCTACAGAGAAATCATCTTCAAAACCAGCCTTACTGATTAAATTGATGACATCAAAACGAAAACCTTTTACGCCTTTTTCCATCCAAAAATGCACGATATTTTTTACGTACACGTTCTATATACCAAACTTTAGTACCACTTTTTAACATCAATAATTTTTTTATTTCTTCATCTGGCTCAATACATTCACAAGTATGCACGATAGTTTCAACTTTGCCTTTTATATCACTTGCAATTTCTTTAAAACTAGTAAGCCCTGATACTGGAAAATTAAATCTATTGATATCTAATACAATTGAACTTTTTCCCTGTGATTTTTGAATATATCCATTTTGAGATAATAATAATAATGCTTTTCTAATTGTATCTCGTGAAGCTTGATATTTATTTTGTAAATCAAACTCACTAGGCAATTTTTCTCCAGCTTTAATTTTATTATTTTCAATCAAAGCCAATAAATCATGATAAATACTTTCATATTTTTTTCATTATTTTTTCTCCTCTTTTTTAAGAGTCATCTTCTGTAATTTTTCACCTGTTAAAACTTTTACTACTTTTAAACATAAATTTATTATATGTTTTTTATTTATTGGCGTAATTTTTATCTGTATCGTATTTTGTTTTGGCACAAATTTTAATAGATTATCAAATTGCTTTTTCGCTAAAAGCATATTTTCTGTCTCTATATTTGGTGCTTTATCAAAATATATTTCCACAAAAAGCAGGTTTTTCAATAATAGATTTTATTTTTAATTTACGAGCATAATTTTTCAATCGTGCTACTTGCATTATTTTCTTTACAGGTTCAGTCAATGCACCAAAACGGTCGATTAATTCTTCCTCTAATTGGTCTGCATGTTCGTCTGTTCGTATCGCTGCAATACGTTGATAAATTTCAATCTTATTAGTGGCGTCATTTATATATTCTCCATCTAAATAAGCATCTTCTTTCAATTCAATTATCGGTTCTACTACTTTTTCTGGCTCTTTACCTGTTTGCAATGTTTCTACTGCTTCTTCTAATAGACGACAATACATCTCAAAACCTACACTAGAAATATGACCATGTTGTTGAGAACCTAATAAATCACCAGCACCGCGAATTTCTAAATCTCGCATAGCGATTTTAAATCCAGAACCTAATTGAGCAAATTCTTTTATTGCCTGTAATCTCTTTTCTGCCATTTCAGATAAGATTTTATCTTTCTGATAAATAAAATATGCAAATGCCATTTGTTTAGAACGACCTACACGGCCTCGCATCTGATAGAGCTGAGATAGACCAAAATAATCTGCATCATAAATAATTATAGTATTGGCATTTGATACATCTAAACCATTTTCAATAATGCTCGTAGCCAATAAGATATCGTATTTTCCTTCATAAAAATTGAGCATAGCCCTTTCTAATTCTTCTTCACTCATCTGACCATGAGCTATCCCTATTTTTACATCAGGAAGCATAGATAATAAATGCAAATACATCTTATCTATAGTTTCTACTCTATTGTAAATAAAATATACCTGACCACCACGGCGAACTTCACGCTTAATAGCGTCTTTGATAATCATATCATTATTTTCAATTACATAAGTCTGCACAGGGAAACGCTCTTGCGGTGGAGTTTCGATAACAGACATATCTCTAGCACCTACAAGAGACATATGGAGTGTACGTGGTATAGGCGTTGCACTCAAGGATAATACATCGATATTTTTACTTATGCGTTTTATTTTTTCTTTTTGTTTTACGCCAAAACGCTGTTCTTCATCAACAATCAATAAACCTAAATCTTTAAATTTTACTTTTTTCTCATTCAAAATACCATGCGTACCAATCAAGATATCAATTTGACCTGTTGCCAAATCTTCTAAAACTTTCTTTTGTTCTTTTGGGCTATTAAATCTACAAATAATACCGATTTTCGGTCCAAAATCATTAAAACGATTGCTAAAAGTCTGATAATGTTGTTGCACTAATACGGTAGTTGGCACTAATACAGCAACTTGTTTGTTGCTCATTACAGCTTTAAAAGCAGCTCTAATAGCTACTTCTGTTTTACCAAAGCCTACATCACCGCATAAAAGTCTATCCATAGGAACAGGTTTTTCCATATCTGCTTTTATCTCGCTATCGCTTTTAATTGGTCAGGTGTTTCTTCATAAGGAAAAGCATCTTCAAATTCTTTTTGCCATGGCGTATCTGGAGCAAATGCAAAAACCTTTGCCATTTTTACGTTCTGCATAGAGATTGATTAAATCTTTAGCAATATTTTCTACAGAAGCTTTTGCTTTTGCCTTTGCTTTTTTCCATGCTGTACCATTCATCTTAGATAAACGAGGCACATCACCTTCAGAACCAATATATTTTTGAATTAAATGCACTTGGTCTGTTGGCACGAATAATTTATCTGTACCGCTGTATTTTATATGTAAATAATCACGATGAACATTGCCTATTGTCAATGTTTCCACACCTAGATATTTACCAATACCATGATTTACATGTACAACATAATCGCCGATATTTATATCTCTAAAATGAGATATTTTATCATTTTTATTTTTACCCGATTGACGTGGTCTTAACTTTTTCTTTTGACGACCTAATATATCTTTTTCTGTGATTACCACCAATCGAGATTGAGGGAATTCAAAACCATTTAAAAGTGAACCTACGATAAATGTAACTCTATCTTTGGATAATTCTTTCGGCTCACTTTCTCGTGATACAGGTATTTTTTGTTGTTCTAATACATCTTGTAAATATGCTATTTTTGTTTTATCACCCAAACAAATCAATATTTCATTTTTTTTGTTCTAGCCAATTTTTAATTTCTTCACCTAATAAATGCATCTGCTTTTGAAAAGGTGCTGTAGATTTTACTGCTACACTGATGAGCTGTTCTGGCTCTGTATCTGCTATTCGTTGCATCATCAAAGACATATAAATAATATTATGCTTTTTTGCAGAAGTTAAAATATAATTCCAGTCATAGACAAATTCTTTTATCTCAGGATTTTCTTTTATACTGCCTTCAACAGCTTCTTTTAAATGTAGTGGTTCATCTAAAATTACATTACAATCTTTATTTAAATAAGATAAAAATATAGCTGGTGAGCCTGTATCGTCCATTTGCATCAATGGCAAGATTTCACATTTAGCTATATTGCGCAAAGAACGTTGACTATCTATAGCAAATTCACGTATGGACTCTATTTCACTGTCAAAAAACTCAATACGTATAGGCGTATCTGAATTTATAGGATAAATATCTATAATTCCACCACGAGCACTGAATTGCCCTATTTGTTCGACTTTATCTACACGTTCATAACCTAAAGATACTAATTGTTCTAAAATTTTATCATGTTCGTATTCTTTATTGAGTTCTATTTGCACACTAGAATTTTCAAAATCCTGACGAGACATGTCTTTTTGCATAGCAGCATTGGTAGTCGCTAAAATAATGACAGGCTCTTTTCTAGTGAGCATTCCCAAAATTTTCATTCTCTTAGCTTTTAATTCTAAGCTTTTTGCTGTAGCACTTACAGACATGACATCTAATGCTGGCAATTCCCAAATAGATGCTTCTGGCAATAATGAAGAGAAATCATTATACCATTCTTCTACACCATCTTGATTATGTGTAATAATAATTGTCGTTTTAGGATTCTGTTTATATGCATTAGCAATAACTATATATTTTTGTGTACCTGCTAAGCCATAAATATAATTTTGACCATAATCTTGATTAAAACATTCATTTATCTTAGTTAAAGTTACCTCTTTAGCTAATGCAGGAAAGAGTATATTCATTCATTTATCAACCTTTTCTCTATTGACTATTTTAAATACGATAAAGGGGACTGTACAATATTGTACAGTCCTCAATAAAACATAATATTCAACTTATAAATATATTACTATATTTACACTTCATTGTATATAGTAATGCAAATATTACAATTGTCTATTTTCTCAAATATCTAACTAAAATAACTAAAAGATATTTATAAAAAAAGTGTATAAGCATAAAAACTTATACACTTGATAAAAAATCCCTAAAAATACTAATTTGAAGCATTTTTCTGTTTTATTCCTATTAAAACAGAAAAAATAGAAAACATTATAAACATAAAACCATAGACAAAAACGATTTTATGATTTGTAAAATTAAACAAACCCAAAAAACCTGCTAAGGCATAAAAA
>ENA-OQJT01000111-OQJT01000111.1-human-gut-metagenome-genome-assembly--contig:-NODE-111-length-19239-cov-0.998954_pt1 | contig 19239 bp, 24 predicted proteins | sample MGYA00242612_ERZ504779 | MGnify/ENA primary metagenome ERZ504779 (study PRJEB26092, sample SAMD00036366) | human gut metagenome | host: Homo sapiens | study: EMG produced TPA metagenomics assembly of...
GAGCGAAGCGAGTTTAGAGCGTTATAGTCATGGTTTTATAATTGACAAAGAAAAAATTGGTATCGGGAGGTAGAGTTCTTTTGTTACTTTTCTTGCTCATGAAAGAAAAGTAAGCGGACTATACGAACATTTGTTGTAATAGTCCTTTTTTTATTTGTTTCCAGTGTTCTAGTTGTGCTTTTTGGTTTTCGAGTTTGCGGTCAAATGCTGAAAGGAAATCGGCTATTTTTGTTTGTTCTTCTAAACAAGGGATAAATAAGATTACTTCAGAAATATCTTTTTTATTAATGGAGCTAAAGGTACTTCCTTGACTTTTTTTTATTAATTGAAATAAGTTAAATTCTAAATTATATTTACCAAATAATTTATTACAATTAAAAGATATGGCAGATAAACCACGACCAATACAAAATTTTTTATTAGCAATATTTATAGCACCAACAGGTGCACGCACACTTAACAAAATATCTGTAGGATTTGCGATTTTTTGTGGTTTAGTACACCAATATTTTTCAATAGGATATTTATTAGTAAATTCTGCATTACCTTGTAAAAAGGGAGTACCAATTTTTTCAGTATTAACAAAATCACTATCAGGAGATTGTCCCATAGTAATATTACTAATATCTTCTAATTTTTTTCTTTTCACAATTAGGATAATTATTGCCGTTTTTATCTTTAAAGCGTAGTTTTTGGCTAAAGATTTGTTGTAGTAATCCTTTTTTCTGATTTTCTAGGCTAGAGATAGTATTTTCTATGTTTTCTATTTTTTTATCTACTGTATTAATAAATTTCGCAATTTTTTCTTGTTCTTTTAATTTTGGAAATCTGCTTTTTATTGAATAAAAATCTTTATGATTTAAGTCTGGTATAGTAGAACTTCCAGCTAAAGTGAGAATTTTATTTTGTATTTTATTTTGATTTAGTATGCAACATATAAAATCTTTATTAAAATTTTTAGGATTGTATTTTATTCTAAAAAAATTATTGTGAAAAACACCTGCAATATTTGTAATGACTTTTCCTGTATTACCTGTTCTAGTCATTAAAATATCTTCTTTTGTACAGATTACATTAGGTGAAGGATTTTCTATATAGTAAGATTTTTTACTAGAAGGTTTTAAAAATTCATTGGTTATATAGAAAAATCTATTAGGAGCATAATCTAAAAATCTTTCTGTTATTGGTATTTGTAAACCTTGATTTAAATTAAATATATCTTTATATTTATAGTATACCCATTCATCAGTAAATTCTTTAAATCTTAATTTTGGTATATTCAATATATCAACCTCCAATCTTTGGAATTTGTTATTTTTTAGCTAAATGTTTAACTTAAACTTTTATTTTAAATTTGCTATTTGGTTTTATATAAGGTAATAAAATTAATTCGCTGTCTAATAATTTAGCAATGGTATTTGATTTTATTATCTTTTTTTGTGCATGGGTGATGATTTGCATTTCTCCTGTGTAGCGTGCATAAAGAACATTATCTAAGGTGATAGAGCCTATTTCTCTAGGGGCGATATATTCAGGGCAGATATATATTTGTTTGAATAATGCTCTACTTTCTTGGGTGCGAATGGCTCCGTCTGCTTCATCTAGGCGAGCGGTGAAGGTGTTTTCTTGTAAGACTTTTAGTATATCTTTATTTTGCGTTAATTTTTTTTGCTTTTAATAAGATATATTCATCAGTTAAATTGGCTAATTCTTGGATTTCGTCTTCTGTAGGTAGCTATCGCCGATAAAAATGGAGTCGATACCTAGTAACTTTAGATGTCGCATGGCAAGGCTGGCTGTTTGATAGCGGTGTATTTCTAATGTTGGCAAACCTTTTTTGATTGGAGAGCGAGCTTTGTTATAGCTAGGTATGAAAGCACCTACGGAAATATTATATTTATGAAGTAATTCGTTTTGTTGTTGTAATTTTTTTACGTTTAGACCTGTACCTTCACGAGGATAAAAGTTATGGAGTGCATCAATATGTTGGAAATCTGTTTGGTAATGATTTAATTCATCAAGAAATTCTTGAGTGATGGTTGAGGCATTGAATTGTAATTTTATATTTTGATGACTTAATTTGGCTATTTGTTCGGCACTGTAGCCAAAGTCTAAGCGAAGTGTTGTTATGCCGAGAGTAGCTAATTCTTGGATATTTAATGTATCTAAATTTAATAAGGCTAAAGTATTTGGCGATACATCACAAATTACTTCCATATTATATTTTTGTGTGAGTTTTAAAATTGTCTGTAAATCTTGTTGAAAATGGGAAATATCTGTTTCTGGTATATGAAATGAGGTAAAAATGCGATTGAGATTATATTTATGGGCTAGATGAATTAGATTTAAATTTTCTTCTAATGTATTATCTAAGCAAGATAAATGGAAATGCCGTTTTGCAAAATATCACTCCTCGATAGGATCGTTAAAGCCGATTATTAATGTGGCGATAAAGCCGAAAATATAGGCTGTGAAAAGTCCGATTAAATAGCAAAGCATTTTATCTGTACTAGCTGTGAGTGGTAGACCAGATAAGCCAATGGAGGTAGCACCTACATGGAAAAATGCTTGGACTGCACCACCGAAAGCACCGCCGATACAAGCGGAGATAAATGGTTTACCAAGTGGTAAGGTTACGCCGTAAATCAAAGGTTCGCCAATGCCCATGAAGCCGACAGGAAGGGCAGAAGCTATGGTTTGTTTTAATTTTTGATTTTTAGTTTTGAGATATACAGCGATAGAAGCACCGACTTGCCCTGCGCCTGCCATGGCTAATATAGGTAAAAGGATAGTAACGCCGTATTGATTGAGCAGTTCGGCGTGAATAGGTGTGAGTCCCTGGTGAAGACCAGTCATAACGAGTGGCAAGAAGATACCGCCGATGATAAAGCCAGTGATAGCTCCACCAGAATTAATTGCAGATGTTACAAGTACGCCGATAGTCTCAGCGATAATACCGCCGATAGGTTGTAAGATGAATAGAGCAGGGAAGGTGGCGATTAAAATCACGAGTAGTGGCGTTAAGAATAAATCTAAAATTTTTGGCACGATTTTGTGTAATTTGTTTTCTAACCATGAGGAAAAAGCCACTACTAATAAGACGGCAACGATACCACCACGACCTGCGAGTAAATCTATATTAAATAGGCTGATATTGTTGAGCATTGGGTGTGTAATGATGGCTGCCATAGTACCACCGAGCATAGGAGAAGCGTGGAATTCTTTGGCGGTATTGATGCCGACAAAGATATTTAAGCCGAAAAATACAGCATTTCCTGCTATTTGTAAAACTTGGATTGCAGGGTAGTTTGTAAGTGTAGGATCGATTTTGAAGGCAATATTTAATAATCCTGTGATTAGACCGCAAGCAATAAATGCAGGTATAAGTGGCATGAAGATATTAGAAATGCGTTTTAATAATAATTTAAAAGGTGTAGCATTTTTTTTGCGGATTTGTTGATGAAGTTCTTCGGCATTGCCAAATTGTTTTTGATTATTATTTGTATCTTGATTTGTATTTTGAGCATTAGTTTCAAGATTTTTATTTGCATATAATTTTTTGAATTCAGAAGTTACTTCATTTACTTTTCCAGGGCCTAAGATGATTTGTAGTTCATTATCATTTAAGTTTACGCCTAAGACATTGGGAATATTTTTTAATTCTTTTAACGGTAAATTAGCGATATCTTCTGTGTTTAATTGTAAGCGAAGTCTAGTCATACAATTAGTTATTTTTAAGATAGAAAATGACTTCATAAGTTCATAGATAGCAAAAGCTGTTTGTTGTAAATTCATAGAAACCTCGCAATTATTTTTTCATACTATTTAATGATTTGGAGATAAAACCTTCATTATTATTTAAGCTAGAGAGTGCTTCTTCATAGGAGATATTGGCAAGTAACATTAAAATTGCAGGTTTTACTTTGCCTTGGGTGATAGCTAAAGTATCAATAGCAGTTTGTCGGTCGCAATTAGTAGCTTCCATTAATATACGTCTAGCTCTTTCTTCGAGTTTTTTATTAGATGATTTTACATCAACCATTAAATTGCTATAGACTTTGCCCAATTTTATCATGGTGCAAGTGGAGAGCATATTTAAAATCATTTTTTGGGCAGTACCTGCTTTCATGCGTGTGCTACCTGTGATAGCTTCTGGGCCAGTCAAAGCTTCAATGGAAATCTTAGCATGGGAGCTGATTTCACTATTACTAGCACAACTGATAGCGATAGTTAAGGCATTTATGCTATTGGCAAAATCTAGTCCACCGATTACATAAGGAGTTCTACCGCTGGCTGCAATACCGACAACACAGTCTTTGGCGGATAAATTTTTTGCTTGTAAATCTTCTTGAGCAAGAGTCAAAGAATCTTCTGCACCTTCTTGGGCTTTGAAGATTGCATTATAACCGCCTGCGATAATTCCCTGCACCATTTCAGGATCAGTGCTATAAGTTGGCGGACATTCCACAGCGTCTAAGATGCCAAGTCTACCTGATGTGCCAGCACCGATATAAAATAAGCGTCCGCCGTCTTTGAGGCGAGAGGTGATTTCATCAACAGCCATAGCAATCTGTGGCAATACATTACGGATAGCGATAGCTACGCGTTTATCTTCTTCATTTAGAAGCATACACATTTCCAAAGTGGATACATTATCAATATTTAATGTATAAGGATTGCGTTTTTCAGTTAAGAGATTGTTTAAATTTATCATAAATAAAAGATACTCCTTTAAAAATATTTAATACATTTTTTCATTATAGATAATGGCTTTTTTTATTGGCAAGGATAAGCTAGAAAATTTTAATTAATTTTAAATAATATTTTAAGTATAATTTAATTTTCTCATGATATATTTAATATATAAGATGTACATAAATAAAAAAAGATGTATAAAAGGTTGTGTAAATATGTTAAAATTAATTAAAGGACGTTTAAAAAAATTTTATAGGAATAATAGCCCTAGCATGTTTTTTGTGTAGCCCTGTGAGTTATGCTGTACAATTATCCACAGTAAGTGCAGCTCCTCGTCATGAAGAAAGACATGATCCACCACCTCCTCCACCAAAACATGATAGACACGATAAAGATGATGATAATGATTACGATAAAGGAGATATCACAACTGCCGTGTTAATTGGTGGCGTAATTGGTGCAGTAATTGCTAAAAATACTTGATGTTTAATTTTATGTATATAACTTTTAGATAGGGAGGGTAGCAAAATGAAAGAATTATTTTCTAAGCGAGCGAAAAAAATTATAACAGCTGTATCATTATCTTGTTTCTTATGCAGTCCAGTGAGTTATGTTTATAGTATGAATCAAGCTTCAGCAGCAGCTTTGAATACAAATGTTGCTTATGAACAGCAATTCAATACAGTCGGCTTTGATAAAGATGATCATTGGAATAGAGGTCGCTCTGATGAGGATAAGGATTGGAAAAAACCACCTCCACCTCGCGATGATGACAGAGATGATAAGCGACCACCTCGTCCTGATAGAGACGATGATGATTGGACTCCACCACCACCTCGTCATGATGATGATGACGATGATTGGGATAGAGATAGACCTCCACGTCATGACCGTGACGATAGAGATGACCGCGATGATGATAGCGACAAAGATTATGATAAAGGCGATATCACAGCTGCAGTATTAATTGGCGGTGTAATCGGTGCTATCATTGCTAAAAACACTTAATAATATTATTAAATGATTTGAAAATTAAATATCGCAAAATAAATAAGCAAAAAATAAAAGGTAGATTATATATAAATTAATCTACCTTTTTGTTTTTTATTTATATTTTAGTTTAGAAATTATATTCCATACCCATGAGTACAGTTCTACCAGGAGCAGGGCAATCTCCATCTAAGAAAGAGCCGATAGTTTCATAAGATACATTGGTGATATTGGCTAATTTCAGATATGTTGACCATTGGTCATTGATTTTATAATTGAGATTAGCGTCAAGTATATAATAATTGCTATCGCTATAATAATTTGTATCTCTACCAGATACAGCATTTAGTAAAATATTATTATGCCATGTATCATCATGATAACTAAAGCGAAGTTTATAGCTATTTGGAGCTACTGCATTGACATCAGTTTGATTGCCGTTACCATCAGCAAAATCAGTATGTGCAATTGTACGAGTATAAGCAAGCGACATATCATATTTTGGACTGAAAATTTTTATTATATTCTAATTGGAAACCGCGTTTTTTCTGATTTTCAAAATTTACAGCATGGAATTTATTATTTTCATATCGCCAGCCTAATGGATCATCTATATTTTCTAGGAAAGCATTGAAATTGATATTGCTTGTAGGATTTAATTTATAGCGTACACCTAGACTGCCTTTATAACCTGTTTCTGGTCGCAAACTAGGATTTCCTTGAATATGAGCATTATTAAAATATAAATCATCTAAAAATGGCGTAGCATAAATTTGACTCAAAGAAGCGTAGATAACAGTATTTTCATCAGGTTTATAATCTAAAGCACCATTAGAAACATATTTTCCACCGAATTCACTGTTATTATTGTAAGCAGATGTTCCAGTCAGTGTTAACTTATCAAAACGGCGAGTGCTTTGTAGGTAAACGGAAAAATTATCCATAGATTTATTATAATTGCCACTGAAAATATTATTGTAATCATTGTTGATATTATCAACTTCATCTTTACGATAAGTAAGTCCCGCAGAAATGGTGTGGTCTTTACTGATTTTCCAAGCATCATGCCAATCGATACCTTGAGTAGTATTTTCCCAGCGACTATAAGTTTTTTCATCTTCTTGATTGATGAAGCCAGTAGGAATATAGCTATCTCCTTGAGTATAATAGTGGTAAATGGCTAAAAATGCTGGAGTATCAGTATTTTCTTTATAATTATAAGTGAGTGCGAAATGGTTGATTAATTTTTCATAATTATAATCCTGTGGATAACTTTTGGATATCCAAGTGCCTGTATCGTTGCTTAGATGACCATAGTCAAAAGTTAAAGAAGTGTTGTCGGTCAATTTCTTATCAATGCGATAAGCCATTTCACGGCGATTGTTGTCGGAATTTGGCATTTCATGAGTGTGGTCATCTGTGCCTTTATATTTCATATAATCGACATTATCAAAGCCACCAGTAGCTACCCATGACCAATCATCTAAGCTACCGCTTGTTATGGCTTTAACTTTCCAAGAGCCGTGTTCACCAGCAGCTAAATCAACAGTTGTTTCACGTTTATCGCCTTTTTTTAGTAACGATATTGATAGCCCCAGCAGGAGTATCATAATTTAAATATGTAGAATCAACTGCACCATGAAGAATTTCGATGCGTTCTACATTCATTATAGATGGCAATAAATCTAAATCATAAGATGCACGACCGCTCATGATACCTTTATTCATATTCATGCGACGACCATCAACGAAGATAGCTACTCTATCATCTCCATCAATGCGCACTACCATATGAGAAGTATTCAGTGAGCCTGAATTTACAATTACCCCATTAGCATAGGAAAGAGCTTCTGCTAGATTTTTATAGTGATTATCATGGATTTGTTCTTTGGTGATGATTGTAGTATAGCTAGGTGTAGCGATGAGATTATTGTTTTCTATTAGACTGTGAGCATTGGGTGTTTCATTGGCAAATGTAGTAGGCATAAAACAGCCAAATGCACTGAGAGTTAGTAATAAAGAAAGAGATTTTTTGTAATACATAGAAGATGCTCCTTAATTAGAATTTTTGTCGTTGGATTTTATAATAAAGGTAAAAAACAATGAGATATGAACATATCTTTCGTAGAAAATAACTGCAAAGATAGATTAATCTTAAGCGGATTTTTTTGATTAATAATGATATTTTATGATAGATTAAAGCCATGAGAAATAAGAATATATTCATCTTTGAAGTTCGTCTTTGAATTAAATCATATAGATGAATGAGCGTATTAGTAATTAATTTACCGATCAAAGTACCTAATTGTGAAGTCAATAAACTCAAAGTGGCGATGATGATTAAAGTGATATCTACACCAATAAAATAAATGGTGCTGATACCGAGTAGAGGAATAATTATCCAAAATAGCAATTTAATCAATAATACGTTGAAAAACATCATTAAAAGATTGCGTAAGAGACGTTTAGCCAAATTGGCATGAGTGATGATGAATTTATGAAGTCGTGAAAAAGCTTGTCGCAAAGGAAATAAAGACCTAATAAATAAACGGATGTCTTTTAAGCGTTGACGTAAGTAATCAAATATCTGTAAAAATAATTGGCGTAAGTCATGTGGCAAACTGCGTAAGATATTATAAAAAATTGCTAGGTGAAAAATTCAGCAAAAATGATTTGATAAAACGCATAATATCATTGGTTGAAGGTATTATGGTATAAAAATTAGTAGCGAGTTGTTTTACAGATGAGAGGATATCTTTTAGTGAATTAAGCGATAGATTTAAATTCATCAAATGTTGAATGAAGTTGCTGAGTGGTAAAGGTAAGACTGTGAAAAACAAACAAATAATGACACCGAAAAAACGAAAAATAATGATGAGTAAAAAATGACGTAAAAATAAAAATGGTTTTCGTTTAAAGGCACGAAAGCGTAATTTAAATTTTTTTTTGTTGTTTGCGTAAAATCATATAGATACCCTAAAAATGTGTTTTTTATAGTATATAATTTTTAGAACTAGATTATCAAGGAATTATAGGGAAAGATATATAAAAAAAGACTATATTTAAACTAAGAGAAATTTTTAGTCTAAATATAGTCTTTAATTTTAGGAATTTAAAACTTCATTTATGGAAGTATGGCAAATGGAAATGGCTTTGTCTAATGTTTGTTTATCGATATTTAATGGCGGATTGAAATACAATACATCACCTAGAGGGCGAAGTAACAAACCTTTTTGGAGGGCATTTTTATATATTTGATAGCCAAGACGTTTTTTGCTGTCAAAAGCTTCTTTTTTATCTTTATCTTTTACAAGTTCAATGGCATTTATTAAGCCTAAATGGCGGATTTCACCGACATTTTGATGATTTAAGAAAGTTGCTTGTAATTTTTCATGGAGATATTTTGCCGTATCTTGAGCTTTGGCTAAAATATTTTCTTCTCGCAAGATTTTTTGTACAGCTAAAGCGGCACTACAGCCTAATGGATTGCCACTATAAGTATGGCTGTGCATAAACGCTTTGCCTTCATTATAATCTGCATAAAAAGCATCATAGATTTTTTGTGTAGTTATAGTTATCGCCATTGGCATATAGCCACCTGTCAAACCTTTGGAAATAGTCATGATATCAGGTGAAACATTTGTATAATCAAATGCGAACATCTTACCTGTGCGACCAAAGCCAGTTGCGATTTCATCAGCGATTAATAATACATTATATTCATCACAGAGTTTGCGAAGTTTTTCTAAATAAAGTGGAGGATAAATTCGCATACCAGCACTGCCTTGAATGAGTGGTTCAACGATGACAGCTGCTAATTCATTGCCATATTTAGCGAAATCTTCTTCGGCATGAACGAAACATTCACATTTGCAAGTTTCACGATTTTGATGATAAGGGCAACGATAACAATCTGGTGCTGATGTATGTACAGCATTCATGAGCATTGGTTTGTAGATTTTTGCATATAAATCCATGCTACCTACGGATAAAGCACCGATTGTTTCACCGTGATAACCTTCAGATAAACACATAAAAACGCTGTTTTTGCGGATTGCCTGTTTTGATAGTGGTATTGGAAAGCCATTTTTAAAGCACATTCTACAGAAGCAGAGCCATTATCACTGAAATTGAATTTACATAAACCTTTAGGTACGACTTTAATCAATTCCTGACAAAGTTTGATAGCTGGTTTATGTGAAAGATTGGCAAAAATAACATGTTCTAGATTATCTAATTGATTTTTGATTGCTTCATTGATTTTAGGATTGGCATGTCCTAAGAGATTGCACCACCATGAGCTGATGATGTCGATATATTCTTTACCATTGATATCATAAAGATAAGAACCTTTTCCATGGTCGATAACGATAGGTTTTAATTCTTCATAATCTTTCATCTGTGAGCAAGGGTGCCAGATATATTTTAAATCTTCATCTATCCAATTAATATTACACATAAAATCAATCCATTTCTTTTGAATTTAATATTCAATTGTAGTTAGTTTTTAATTATAAATATAAACTTTCTAAAAATTTAGCGTCAATATCGATATCTTTATCATTTGGTTTTACTAAAGCTATGACAGGAATATCAGTTAAATTTTCAATCATTTTGATATTATCTTCTTGCATAATGCCACCAGTGTAATTATTTAAAATAATTCCCTGTACTTTAATATTTTGATGTTTTAAATATTCCACCGTTAATACTACAGAATTTATCGTACCAAGACCAGCATCAGCGATAATCAATGTTGGAAGATGTAGCCATTTTATGATATCTGTGAGAAAATATTTAGCTTTATCATCATAGCGAATAGGGCAGATTATACCACCACTGCCTTCAACTGTTACATAATCATAATTTTTTTTGTACAGTAGCATAATCAGAAATTACAGTATCTTTTTCTACAGGATTGCCTTCGATTTTAGCAGCTAGATGAGGAGATACAGCATTTTTATATAGATAAGATAATAGAGTTTGCTCATCTTGATGGATATTGGCAATGCGATTGACAAAGCCAGCATCACTTTCAGCGATATTATCAGCACCACTTAAAGCTGCTTTATAATAGCCAGCATTGAAATTAGCTTCGCGAAGTTTTTTTACTAATAAGGCAGTAACATAAGTTTTGCCGATATCAGTACCAGTTGCAGTAATAAAAATCCCTTTACTCATAAGACATCTCTTTTCTAAATAATTTATTTATAATGTTTTAAATTAGGTATTAATTTTTTTACCTAATATGGCAGCGAGAATGCAAAGAACTATATCGCCAGGAACAGCTAATAAGAAACAATATAAAACTACAGGCCAAATACCGATAGGAGTGTTTAAATAAAAATTGTTGATGATATATACATAGACCATACCAAAGGCATAAACGATTAAAAGATTGAGGAAGTTAACGCATAGTAGATAAATGAAAGATAATTTAGTGCGATTTTGAGTGAGATAGCCAGCGACATAAGCACCAAAGGCAAAACCAATTAGATAACCAAAAGTTGGCTGAAAAATATATCCAGGGCCACCGCCTTCAGTGAAAATAGGAATACCGATTAAGCCAATGATTATATAAACACAGACACTGACAAAACCAAGATTAGCTCCTAAAAGAAGTCCAGCTAAAGTAGTAAATAATAATTGCAAAGTAAAAGGACAAACTGGAACAGGAACTTTAATAAAAGCACCAATTGCGATTAAAGCTACGAATAAAGCCGATAAAATCATACTTTTCGTGGATAAGATTTCTTTTTTTCTTTGTTAATATCATAAAAATCCCTCTCATTTAATTATTTGTTAAGCAGTTCATTTTTTTATATCAATTTTTATACCAATAAAGAAGATGAACATATAAACAATAATTTATTGTTATTAAATCATATATGCATATAATTGTCAACCTTTAAAAATATTTAGTTAACTATAAGAGCAAAAAAAACAGCCAATTAATATTGACTGTTTTAAGATGGGGATAAATTAGTTTTGCTTGACAGGATAAAATCTTTATCATATGCTTTACTTAGCCTAGGTCTGTGCAATGATTAGGCTTTAAGTCACTATGAAACGGCAATTTCATGGTGGCTTTTTTATTTATATTAAGCATAAGTATCTGTCCTATCTATATAGTTTTAATAATATAATTATTAACCTCTAGTTTTACCACCAGCAACGTTGAATGTTACACCATGTACATAAGAAGCACGATGACTACTTAAGAACATAACCATATCAGCAACTTCTGTTAATTTTCCATCACGTCCAAGTGGAGTTGTTTTTGTATTTGTATATCCAGCACGTAACTGTTCTACAGTAATACCACGAGTATAAGCTAAAGATTCTTCATAAGCTAATGTTCTAAGACCTGTAGCTTCTAAGATACCAGGAGCTACGCCAACAACGCGAACATGATGTTTACCTAATTCTTTAGCCCAAGAGCGAGTGAAAGAGTTAACAGCATTTTTAGTTGCAGCATAGATGCTCTGACCTTCAGAACCTTCAAGACCACTTTCAGAAGACATATTGATGATAACGCCTTCGCCATTTTTTACGAATTCATGTCCTAAAGCTTGTGCACAAAGATAAACACCTTTGATATTTACAGCAGAAACTTTATCAAAAACATTTTCATCTAATTCATATTTACCGTATGGATCATCTTTATCTACTAAAAGACGAGGAATATTGATACCAGCATTATTTACGAGAATATCTAATTTACCGAATTTTGCTTTACCAGCTTCTACCATAGCTTTTACGCTATCAGCTTTAGTAACATCAGTAGGAACATAGAGGAATTCTCCACTGCCTTCATGTAAATCATATTCAGGAGTTTGTGGGTTCATATCACAAACAACAACATTTGCACCATTATCTAAGAATGCTTGAACTACAGCTTTACCAATGCCAGAAGCACCACCAGTAACAACAGCTGTTTTACCTTCAAGGGCTAACCATGACATATAAAATCACTCCAATTTATATAATTTTTGTTATTATTATTTATTATGCTTTGAAGATAGCTATTTCAGAGCCAACTGAAGGGAGGCTAACTGCTTTATCTTCAAGATAGAGACTACCTTCTAAGGACTCGCCTTCTTCATTATTATTGAAACGAAGAGCGATATGACCTAAATCTTTAAGATTTTTTTGAACTTCACAGCCTACTTCTACAATTTTGTATTCAGTATCGTTGATTTTTAAAATATCGCCAACTTCTACAGTATCAGTTAATTCATTACCAGTATGAAGTACGCAGAATTCAGCGAGTTCAGCAGGAGCATTTTCGTTGAAGAGAATAATCATTTTTTCACCGATAAAATCTTCTGCCATAGGACCTAAATCTTTAACAATAGTAGAATATATTTTTTTCATAATAAGATAATCTCCTTGTATTGATTATTGATAAATTAGCTTTCGTATAAACCGAAGCTAGCGAGCCATGCTAAAACAACATTGATTGGACCTGTGATAAAACGAGAATATAATACAGAAGGAACACCAACTTCAACAGTTTGAGGTTCAGCTTCAGCAAGACCTAAACCAACAGGGATAAAGTCGCAAGCAGCCTGAGCATTGATAGCGAATAATGCAGGGAGTGCAAGACTAGGAGGAATATTGCCTTTACCGATTTCAACACCGATTAATACACCGATAACTTGAGCGATAACAGCGCCAGGGCCGAGGAATGGAGAAAGGAATGGGAAGGAACAAATTAATGCTAAGATAACAAGACCGATTACAGAGCCTGCAAGAGGTGTAAGTACATGAGCGATGATATCACCGATACCACTTGCTAAGATTACTCCAATGAGCATGGAAACGAATGCCATGAAAGGTAAGATAGTTTTTAAGATTGTTTCAATAGTATCACGACCAGCTTGATATAAAGTAGCTGTGATATAACCCATGAATTTACCAACTTTAGCCATAAAGCCTACATTAGTTTGTTCAGTGATTTTTTTTGCTTGTATCGTAAGTAGATTTTTTTGGTTCTTCTGCAGGAGCTTGTGCAACCTTTTGGAGCATTAGCAGCATCTTCAGCGGAAGCATAAGAGATACAATTTCTTTTACTGCGGATACATAAATATCTTCTGTGATGTATTTAGCCATAGGGCCGCTTGCACCAGTTGGATTTAAGTTGATTGTATAGATGCGTTTTTTAGGATAGATACCGCAACGAAGTGTACCGCCACAGTCAATGATTACGCAGAGAATTTCATCATCAGGAACACTAGTTTTGAAACCATCAACAAGTTCGCAACCTGTTAATTCTGCAATTTTTTGAGATACAGGAGAAATAACCCCACCTGTAATATTAACAACTTTATTCTTTTTATCATCTGGTTTTAATACAAGAGGTCCGCCAAATCCGCCAGCACCAGCATTAACAATAACATCTTTATATTGAGCCATGATAAATATCTCCTTTATTTTATATACGAATTAAATTTGCTTGATAAAAATTAATGAGTAGTTTTTACTTTATCACTTAAAACTACGCCCTGTTGTTTAGATACATAAGCAGTAGTGAAGTCAGTGATAACGCCTCCGATGAAGTTGATTAAAATACCGATTAAGAAATAGCGAAGAGCTAAGTCTACTGTAGATAAACCAAGTTGAGTAATACCATTAGCAACACCTAAAAATACGAACAATTCACCAGGATTTACGTGTGGGAACAAACCATTTAATGTATGGCAAGAACGAGAAGCTGCTGCATAATAAGATGGTTTGTATCTTTCTGGCATGAATTTACCAAGAGATAAAGTCATTGGATTACAGAAGAAGAATGTACCAATAACAGGTAAAATCATGTAACGAGAAATAACATTACCAGCACAGAGATGAGCGAATTTTTCAACTTTATCAGTGCCGACAAAGAGGATAATTGCATTCATTGCTACCAATAAGCAGATGAGGGTAGGAACGATACCAGAAACAAGACCGATGAACGTTTCGCCACCTTTGTTAAACATACCAATAAAACCTTGAGCTAGTAGTACTAAAGTGTCCATAAATATTCTCTCCTTTAATTTAGAATTTTTTGATTATTGTGATGCATTTTCAATGCATGTGGACGCTTCTTTTTTGTTGTTTTGTATATTGTTTATATTCTTCAACGGCAGATAAGATGGCAGAGCTTGTTTGTTTGTCAAAGTTTTGGCAGTCTTTTTCAGTGATTTCTGGAAGGTAATATCCATTTAATTCATTGAAATCTTTAAATCTAGCAAAACTTGTTACACCTTGTAGTTTTTTTCCGGTGATGATTTTACAGTCATCATCTATACACAAGAGTAACAGACAACCTGCTTTAAATCTGCCTCTGGCCTTGCCGATTGCGACTCGGCCAGATTGACGAAGATTTTTTAATTCCTTATTAAATTTTTTTAATTGGTAAATATTCAATAAACCTTGGAGAAGCCACATTACTATACCTAATACAATAAATGTCCAGAACATGAGAGCTTTCCTCCTTTTTATTTATCAACTGTTAAAATTAAGTAATTTTTTTGCAGTGCTTTCATCAGTGATTAAAATATTGATTAATTTTCCTTTTAATGCACTATAGATAGCTGGAACTTTTTCGTCAGAAGCTGCAACTCCGATTACATATTTGACTTTATGTAATTGAGAAAAAGGTATGGAGATTGTCCTATCTACAACTTCAGTTGGTACTTCGTTACCATTTTTATCATAAAAACGAGTGCAAGTTTCACCGATGATACGATTACCAAAGGAAGAAGTGATGTATTCTGATTTTAGTCCATCAGTCCAAATTACGTTGGAAGCAGATGTAGGAGAACCAATACCTAAAAAGGCTACATCTAATTTATCCCATAAGTCTTGAATTCTTAAATAATTAGTATCATTTATAATTGCTTTTTTTGTTTCTGTATTTTTCGTTATAGCTGGAGCATAAAGATAATGGCTTCTAGCTTGAAATGCATTTGCAACCTTGTAACAAATTGTATTTACATGAAGGTCAACATCTAAGCTTTCAGAACCACCAACCAAAGGTACGAAATCAGCATCAACAGCTGGGAAATTTTCGATAGCTGCTTGATAGCCAATAGCCCCCATGGAACGACCCCAATTAAAGCCGATTACCATTTGTCCTTGATTAGACGTTTTAATAGATTTAGTCCGGCTTTACCTAAATTGGAATAAACTTCATCTTTATTTTCACTAGATGGGACGATATAGACTTCTTTTAAATTAAACTTTTCTTCTAACTGAGATTCAATTGTTTCAAAATTGTCTTGAGCTATGAAGATTTTTACAATACCAGTTTCTTTTGCTCTTTTTAGATATTTACTAACAGTAGAGCGGTCAATTCCTAATTTTTTAGCGATATCACTTTGTTTCATGTCGGCTCCATAATACATATGAGCGACTTTGACTAAAATTCTTCTAGATACGGGTTGCATGTTAAGACCTCTTTTCAAAATATAAATATTAAAGTTTAAATATCTATAGTTATTATAAACTAAGCTGTCTAAACATGCACTATCACACATGTGATAGTATATCTCATTTGTTCCGACACCCATATAATAGCATTTATACCCCCATATTGTCAACACAAAAATAAAAAAATATTTTAAATATGAATTTTCTGATATTTCTTCTTAATTGTTTAAATTTACAGTAATTTAGCTCATACTTGACAGTTAGATATAGATGGATTATTATATATATAAAAATTTTCGTAAGTTAAAGTGATAAAGTAAAAAAGTAAAAGGAGTATAAAAATGGTAAATCCTAAATTAAGAGATAATTTAACGGATCAGTTATGTAAGGCTATGTTAACACTCAAGGATACAGAAGAATGCTATCAGTTTTTTGAAGATATTTGTACAGTAAGTGAATTGAAAGCTTTGGCTCAAAGATTAGAAGTAGCTAGAATGCTTCGTGCTGGTCATACTTATGAAGAAGTTGTAGAACGCACAGGAGCAAGTACAGCGACAATCAGTCGAGTAAAGCGATGCTTAAATTATGGAGCAGATGGTTATGATACGGTATTGAACCGTTTAAAATAACAAAGGCAATGAATGGAGGAATATTTTTTATGAACAAAGGTCTATTATTAGAAATACCGTATGGAACAAGAGATTTTTTGCCAAAAGATGCAAAAGTAAAACGTGAGATTGAATCTAAATTGGCAAAAAATTTTAGTCTTTGGGGTTATGATGAAATTGTTACACCAACAATTGAATATGTAGATACTTTAACGATTAATAATCGTAGTGGCATAGAAACTCATCTATTTAAATTTTTTGATAAAAATAATAAAACAGTAGCTCTTCGTCATGAAATGACAACACCAATTGCGCGTGTAGCAGCTAGTAGAATGAGTGATGATATTCTTCCATATTAAACTTTCTTATATCAGTAATGTATATCGTTATGAACAGACACAAGAAGGTCGTCAATGTGAATTTTATCAAGCTGGCGTAGAATTGATGGGAGTAGCTGAAGCCTTAGGTGATGCTGAGGTAATTGCTTTAGCTGTGGATAGTTTACAAAAAGTTGGCTTGAAAAATTTTGAGGTATGTATAGGTCAAGTTGATTTTATCAATGGCATTATGCAACAGATGGGATTATCTCAAGAAAAACAATTACAAATTAGACAAGCTTTAGAACAGAGAAATTTAGTGGATTTAACTAATGCTGTAGAAGATACAAAATTGCCTAAACAAGCGAAAGAAGCATTAAAATCTATTCCAATGTTACAGGGAAAAGAAGAAGTTTTAGAGATTGCAAATAATTTGGCATTGAATGAACAAAGTAGAAAAGCTTTAGATAATCTACATGATATTTACACTTTATTGAAAGCATATAATTTAGCAGATTTTGTAAAATTCGATTTAGGTGTTATTCGTGATTTTGATTATTATACAGGTATGATTTTTGAAGTATATGCACCAATGATAGGTTATCCAATTTGCGGTGGTGGTAGATATGACAAAATGTTATCTGATTTTGGCACAGATTGCCCTGCTACAGGTTTTGCTATGGGTATAGAAAGATTGATGTTAGCTTTAGATAAACAAAATAATATTGATGAAATTGCAAGTGATGAAAATCAAAAGGATATATATGTTGCCTATACAAGTGATAAATTAAATGATGCTATTGCTTTAGTAAATGAATTGCGTGCTGAAGGAAAAGTTGTGGAATTAGCTTTAACAAATCAAACTAAGGCGCAAGCACAGCTTTATATCAAAAATAAATTATTTAAGGAATTAATTTATTTAGAATAATGATTAAGCGTATAAGACAATTTTGGCGAGCTATTAAAGCTAAACTGACAGTAGAAGACAAAGTATTTATTGATAAATATTTAAATGATGAAGAACAAAAATTATTTTTTGCCATGCGAGTTTATGACCAACGTCATGTATTGAATGTGGCATATACAGCACAAAAAATTATAGAACAAAAGCAATATGAAAATGTAGATTGCAATTTATTGATAAGAGCTTGTTTACTTCATGATGTAGGTAGAACAGCTAAAGATATTTATTTAATGGATAAAGTAACAAGTGTGCTTTTAGGAAAATTTTTACCACAAAAAAGTAAACAATGGGCTAGTGAAGCTGAAAAGCTAAAATTAAATAAATCAAAAAGTTTTTGGCAAAAAAGAAGATATGCTTTGTATATTTATTATAATCATGCACAACTTGGCGCTGAAAAATTAAATGAATTAGGTCTTAATAATATTGCTGAAATAATAAGATATCATCATGAAAAAATTGATTGTAAAGCTTGTAGTGAATTACAGATACTTTGTTTAGCGGATAGTTTAAATTGATAAAAAGAGGTTAGATTTTATGATAAAAGACGATATGCAATATTTAACGATAGCATTACCAAAAGGCAAATTATTTTATTTAGCTAAAGATTTATTTGCTAAAGTTGGTTTTGTAGCTGACAATTTAGAAGAAAAATCAAGAAAATTAGTCATAACTAATGAAGAATTAAAATTGAAATTTATCATAGCTAAAACGGCTGATGTGCCTACATATGTAGAACATGGAGCAGCAGATATAGGTGTTATTGGTAAAGACGTGTTGATGGAAGCTCAAAAAGATGTTTATGAATTATTGGATTTAGGTTTTGGCAGATGTCATTTGATGATGGCTGTGCCAAAAGATAAAAAAAGAGCAAAATTGACAGATTATACACATACACGTGTAGCAACTAAATTCCCTAATGTGGCAAAACAATTTTTCACAAGTAAGGGCATGCAGATGGAATATATAAAAATGAATGGTTCTATTGAATTAGGGCCAATCGTAGGTTTATCTGAAAGTATCGTTGATATAGTGGAAACAGGAACTACACTTCGTGAAAATAATTTAGATGAAATAGCATTTATCGCTAAAGCTAGTGCTAGATTGATTGCCAACGTGCAAGTTTTAAAATTAAAATTTGACCGCATCAGTAAATTAGTAAAAGCTTTGGAAATGGAATTGGAAGGGGCTAATGAATAAATGGAAGTTTTAAAAGTAAAAGAATTAGGCTTAGAAGCAATACAAAAAAAAA